>Ga0325410_1000002_pt1 | contig 250890 bp, 150 predicted proteins | sample PopdelMetagenome_16_FD_206182 | JGI IMG/M metagenome (GOLD analysis project Ga0325410, IMG submission 206182) | Populus deltoides microbial communities from Bellville, Georgia, United States - Xylem-PdIQD-R3 | ecosystem: Host-associated > Plants > Phyllosphere > Stem > Wood/Secondary xylem... | reverse complement strand
ATCGATTTTGACTATCTTAGATGCAGAACTTGGTTTTCTCACACCATAGAACTTGTAGCCTCATGTCTTCCCTTTCCAACGCCACAAATTTCACTTGAATCAGAGTTCTATAACTCCAGATATAGTTCAGAAACGAGACAGTAACAGTTCAGAAACGAGACAGTAACAGTTGGACAGTAACAGTCCAAGTGTTTGTTATTGAGCAATTTTGACTATCGTAGATGCAGAACTGGGTTCTTCTCAAAACATAGAATTTGTAGCCTCATGTCTTACCTTTCTAACGCCATAAATTTCACTTGAATCGGAGTTCTATAACTCCACATATAGTTAAAAATATGAGGAGAGGTCAGACAGTAACAGTTCGAAAACGAGACAGTAACAGTTGGACAGTAACAGTCCAAGTGTTAGTTAATGAGCGATTTTGACTATCTTAGATACAGAACCGGGTTCTTCTCAGAACATAGAACTTGTAGCCTCATGTCTTACCTTTCCAACGCCATTTCGCTTGAATCGGAGTTCTATAACTCCAGATATAGTTAAAAATCTGAGGAGAGGTCAGACAGTAACAGTTAAAAAACGAGACTGTAACAGTTGGACAGTAACAGTCCATGTGTTTGTTAATGAGCGAGTTTGACTATCTTATAGGCAGAACTGGGTTCTTTTCAAAACATAGAACTTGTAGCCTCATGTCTTACCTTTCCAACGCCATAAATTTCACTTGAATCGGAGTTCTATAACTCCAGATATAGTTAAAAATCTGAGTAGAGGTCAGACAGTAACAGTTCAAAAACGAGACAGTAAAAGTTGGAGAGTAACAGTCCAAGGGTTTGTTAATGAGCGATTTTGACTATCTTAGAAGCAGAAGTGGGTTCTTCTCAAAACATAGAACTTGTAGCCTCATGTCTTACCTTTCCAACGCCATAAATTTCGCTTGAATCAGAGTTTTATAACTCCAGATATAGTTAAAAATCTGAGGAGAGGTCAGACATTAACAGTTAAAAAACGAGACAGTAACAGTTGGACAGTAACAGTCCAAGTGTTTGTTAATGAGCGAGTTTGACTATCTTAGTGGCAGAACTGGGTTCTTCTCAACATAGAACTTGTAGCCTCATGTCTTACCTTTCCAACGCCATAAATTTCGCTTGAATCAGAGTTCAATAATTCCAGATATAGTTAAAAATCTGAGGAGAGGTCAGACAGTAACAGTTCAAAAACGAGACAGTAACCGTTGGACAGTAACAGTCCAAGTGTTTGTTAATAAGCGAGTTTGACTATCTTAGATGCAGAACTGGGTTCTTCTCAAAACATAGAACTTGTAGCCTCATGTCTTACCTTTCCAACGCCATAAATTGAGCTTGAATTGGAGTTCTATAACTCCAGATATAGTTAAAAATCTAATGAGAGGTCAGACAGTAACAGTTCAAAAACGAGACAGTAACAGTTGGACAGTAACAGTCCATGTGTTTGTTAATGAGGGATTTTGACTATCTTAGATGCAGAACTAGGTTCTTCTTAAAACATAGAACTTGTAGCCTCATGTCTTACCTTTCCAACGCCATAAATTTCACTTGAATCGGAGTTCTATAACTCCACATATAGTTAAAAATCTGAGGAGAGGTCAAAGAGTAACAGTTCAAAAAAGAGACAGTAACAGTTGGATAGTAATAACCAAGATTTTGTTAATGATCGATTTTGACTATTTTAGATGCAGAACTTGGTTTTCTCACGCCATAGAACTTGTAGCCTCGTGTCTTCCTTTCCAAAACCATAAATTTAGCTTGAATCAGAGTTCTATAAATCCAGATATAGTTAAAAATCCGAGAAGAGGTCAGACATTAACAGTTAAAAAACGTGACAGTAACAGTTGGACAGTAACAGTGCAAGTGTATGTTAATGAGCGAGTTTGACTATCTTAGTGGCAGAACTGGGTTCTTCTCAAAACATAGAACTTGTAGCCTCATGTCTTACCTTTCCAACGCCACAAATTTCGCTTAAATCAGAGTTCTATAAATCCAGATATAGCTAAAAATCTGAGATCAGGTCAGACAGTAACAGTTCAAAAACGAGACAGTAACAGTTGGACAGTAACAGTCCATGTGTTTGTTAATGAGCAATTTTGACTATCGTAGATGCAGAACTGGGTTTTTCTCAAAAAATCAACTTGTAGCCTAATGTCTTACCTTTCCAACGCCACAAATTTCGCTTGAATCGGAGTTCTATAACTCCAGATATAGTTAAAAATCTGAGGAGAGGTCAGACAGTAGCAGTTCAAAAACGAGACAGTAACAGTTGGACAGTAACAGTCCAAGTGTTTGTTAATGAGCGAGTTTGACTATCTTAGAGGCAGAACTAGGTTCTTCTTAAAACGTAGAACTTGTAGCCTCATGTCTTACCTTTGCAACGCCATAAATTTCGCTTTAATCGGAGTTCTATAACTCCAAATATAGTTCAAAATTTGACAAGAGGTCAGACAGTAATATTTCAAAAACGAGACTGTAACAGTTGGACAGTAACAGTCCAAGTGTTTGTTAATGAGTGATTTTGACTATCTTAGATGCAGAACTGGGTTCTTCTCAAAACATAGAACTTGTAGCCTCATGTCTTACCTTTCCAACGCCATAAATTGAGCTTGAATTGGAGTTCTATAACTCCAGATATAGTTAAAAATCTGATGAGAGGTCAGACAGTAACAGTTCAAAAACGAGACAGTAACAGTTGGACAGTAACAGTCCATGTGTTTGTTAATGAGTGATTTTGACTATCTTAGATGCAGAACTGGGTTCTTCTCAAAACATAGAACTTGTAGCCTCATGTCTTACCTTTCCAACGCCATAAATTTCACTTGAATCGGAGTTCTATAACACCAAATATAGTTAAAAATCTGAGGAGAGGTCAGACAGTAACAGTTCAAAAACGAGACAGTAACACTTGGACAGTAACAGTCTAAGATTTTGTTAATGATCGATTTTGACTATCTTAGATGCAAAACTGGGTTTTCTCACACCATAGAACTTGTAGCCTCATGTCTTACCTTTCCAACGCCATAAATTGAGCTTGAATTGGAGTTCTATAACTCCAGATATAGTTAAAAATCTGATGAGAGGTCAGACAGTAACAGTTCAAAAACGAGACAGTAACAGTTGGACAGTAACAGTCCATGTGTTTGTTAATGAGTGATTTTGACTATCTTAGATGCAGAACTCGGTTCTTCTCAAAACATAGAACTTGTAGCCTCATGTCTTACCTTTCCAACGCCATAAATTTCACTTGAATCGCAGTTCTATAACTCCAGATATAGTTAAAAATCTGATGAGAGGTCAGACAGTAACAGTTCAAAAACGAGACAGTAACAGTCCATGTGTTTGTTAATGAGTGATTTTGACTATCTTAGATGCAGAACTGGGTTCTTCTCAAAACATAGAACTTGTAGCCTCATGTCTTACCTTTCCAACGCCATAAATTTCCCTTGAATCGGAGTTCTATAACTCCAAATATAGTTTAAAATCTGAGGAGAGGTCAGATAGTAACAGTTTAAAAACGAGACAGTAACAGTTGGACAGTAACAGTCCAAGATCTTGTTAATGATCGATTTTGACTATCTTAGATGCAGAACTGGGTTCTTCTCAAAACATAGAACTTGTAGCCTCATGTCTTACCTTTCCAACGCCATAAATTGAGCTTGAATTGGAGTTCTATAACTCCAGATATAGTTAAAAATCTGATGAGAGGTCAGACAGTAACAGTTCAAAAACGAGACAGTAACAGTTGGACAGTAACAGTCCATGTGTTTTTTAATGAGTGATTTTGACTATCTTAGATGTAGAACTGGGTTCTTCTCACAACATAGAACTTGTAGCCTCATGTCTTACCTTTCCAACGCCATAAATTTCACTTGAATCGGAGTTCTATAACTCCAAATATAGTTAAAAATCTAAGGAGAGGTCAGACAGTAACAGTTCAAAAACAAGATAGTAACAGTTGGACAGTAACAGTCCAAGATTTTGTTAATGATTGATTTTGACTATCTTAGATGCAGAACTGGGTTTTCTCACACCATAGAACTTGTAGCCTCATGTCTTCCTTTTCCAACGCCACAAATTTCACTTGAATCGGAGTTCTATAACTCCAGATATAGTTAAAAATCTGATGAGAGGTCAGACAGTAACAGTTCAAAAACGAGACAGTAACATTTGGACAGTAACAGTCCAAGTGTTTGTTATTGAGCGATTTTGACTATCGTAGATGGAGAACTGGGTTCTTCTCAAAACATAGAATTTGTAGCCTCATGTCTTACCTTTCTAACGCCATAAATTTCACTTGAATCGGAGTTCTATAACTCCAAATATAGTTAAAAATCTGAGGAGAGGTCAGACAGTAACAGTTCGAAAACGAGACAGTAACAGTTGGACAATAACAGTCCAAGTGTTTGTTAATGAGCGATTTTGACTATCTTAGATGCAGAACCGGGTTCTTCTCAAAACATAGAACTTTTAGCCTCATGTCTTACCTTTCTAGCGCCATTTCGCTTGAATCGGAGTTCTATAACTCCAGATATAGTTAAAAATCTGATGAGAGGTCAAACAGCAGCAGTTAAAAAACGAGACAGTAACAGTTGGACAGTAACAGTCCAAGTGTTTGTTAGTGACCGAGTTTGACTATCTTAGAGGCAGAACTGGGTTCTTTTCAAAACATAGAACTTGTAGCCTCATGTCTTACCTTTCCAACGCCACAAATTTTGCTTGAATCGGAGTTCTATAACTCTAGATATAGTTAAAAATCTGAGTAGAGGTCAGAGAGTAACAGTTCAAAAACGAGACAGTAAAACTTGTAGAGTAACAGTCCAAGTGTTTGTTAATAAGCGATTTTGACTATCTTAAAAGCAGAAGTGGGTTCTTCTCAAAACATAGAACTTGTAGCCTCATGTCTTACCTTTCCAGCGCCATAAATTTCGCTTGAATCAGAGTTCTATAACTCCAGATATAGTTAAAAATCTGAGGAGAGGTCAGATATTAACAGTTAAAAAACGAGACAGTAACAGTTGGACAGTAACAGTCCAAGTGTTTGTTAATGAGCGAGTTTGACTATCTTAGTGGCAGAAGTGGGTTCTTCTCAAAACATAGAACTTGTAGCCTCATGTCTTACCTTTCCAGCGCCATAAATTTCGCTTGAATCAGAGTTCTATAACTCTAGATATAGTTAAAAATCTGAGGAGAGGTCAGATATTAACAGTTAAAAAACGAGACAGTAACAGTTGGACAGTAACAGTCCAAGTGTTTGTTAATGAGCGAGTTTGACTATCTTAGTGGCAGAACTGGGTTCTTCTCAAAACATAGAACTTGTAGCCTCATGTCTTACCTTTCCAACGCCATAAATTTTGCTTGAATCAGAGTTCTATAAATCCAGATATAGTTAAAAATCTGAGAAGAGGTCAGACAGTAACAGTTCAAAAACGAGACAGTAACAGTTGGACAGTAACTGTCCAAGTGTTTGTTAATGAGCGATTTTGACTATCTTAGATGCAGAACTGGGTTCTTCTCAAAACATGAACTTGTAGCCTAATGTCTTACCTTTCCAACGCCACAAATTTTGCTTGAATCGGAGTTCTATAACTCCAGATATAGTTAAAAATCTGAGGAGAGGTCAGACAATAACAGTTCAAAAACGAGACAGTAACAGTTGGACAGTAACAGTCCAAGTGTTTGTTAATAAGCGAGTTTGACTATCTTAGATACAGAACTGGGTTCTTCTCAAAACATAGAACTTGTAGCCTCATGTCTTACCTTTCCAACGCCATAAATTTCGCTTTAATCGGAGTTTTATAACTCCAGATATAGTTAAAAATCTGAAAAGATGTCAGACAGTAACAGTTCAAAAACAAGACAGTAACAGTCCAAGTGTTTGTTAATGAGCGATTGTGACTATCTTAGATGCAGAACTGGGTTCTTCTCAAAACATAGAACTTGTAGCCTTATGTCTTATATTTCCAACGCCATAAATTTCGCTTTAATCGGAGTTCTATAACTCCAGATATAGTTAAAAATCTGAGTAGAGGTCAGACAGTAACAGTTAAAAAACGAGACAGTAACAGTTGGACAGTAACAGTCCAAGTGTTTGTTAATGAGTGATTTTGACTATTTTAGAGGCAGCACTGGGTTCTTCTCAAAACATTGAACTTGTAGCCTCATGTCTTACCTTTCCAACGCCATAAATTTTGCTTGAATCGGAGTTCTATAACTCCATATATAGTTTAAAATCTGAGGAGAGGTCAGACAGTAACAGTTCAAAAACGAGACAGTAACAGTTGAACAGTGATAGTTCAAATATAAAGAATGGAATGATAACTAGGATTGGACAAAGAACGACAGTAATAATGAGTGAAATGAGAAAACATAAAGTACTAGGAAATGACTGAAAGAAAGACTTATTGATTGTGATATGGTTATTATAAAACATATCCTTGAGTGAGGAAAATTTATGAGTTAAACCTGTGATTTGCAGGAGGGACCACAGACGTGGCGCAACAGCAGCAGCAGGGGAGCACGAGTAGAGATTCTATTGCAGGTAGGTGATTCACACCTATGCTTTCTAGTTAAATTCCATGATTTAATATATTTTTGATGTGAAATGTGAATTATTGTATGTATGTGTATTCAAGGTGAAAAGTTGTTATGTGAATTGTCAAGTGATGAAATTATCACTGACAAAGGAAATATGAGAAGTGTGATTTGAGGTATAAACTAGCATGCATTGAGTGTATGTTAGGATCCCCGGTAAGGGGATCACCATGTATTGTCTAGCATACATTGAGTGTATGTTAGGATCCCGGATAAGGGGATCGTCACGAATGGACTAGCATACATTCAGTGTATGCTAGGATCCCGGGTAAGGGGATCACCCTGTATTGGCTAGCATATATTTAGTGTATGTTAAGATCCCGGGTAAGGGGATCCCACGTATTGGCTAACATACATTCAGTGTATGTTAGGATCCCAGGTAAGAGGATCACTATGTATTGGCCAGCATACATTTAGTGTATGTTAGGATCTCGGGTAAAGGGATTGCCTTATATCGACTCCTATGGGGTGGTGATGACGATACCAGTGAAATTGGTATCGGTAATGTGATAAGCAAAAGTAATCACGTTAATCTTATAAGGTCTGGAATGAAGGTTGATAGTGGCAGAGGGAACGGTTATTAATAGTTTGAATAAGGAAGAGATTTTAATATAAAAAAACAAGAAGGGAGAAGTAAATGAAATATGAATGCATGTTACCCTGTTGAAATTATTAGATATTCATATTGTTATATTTATTGTGATATTCACCTTGCAATAATATGTATTTTGTTTCAGGATCATCACATGCACGACAGGAGTAGATCCTAGCTTATGTTCCCTTTTTGAAATCTAGGTTCTAGGGAGTATACCCTTGTATTTTGTAAACATGAAAATGTTTGTATAACTTAATTTGTATAATAAATGTTTAAACTTGATTGGATGAATTTAACGTTGTAGTTTATATATCCATATTTCATGTCTATGTATCTATATTTATTTAAATTATCCATCCATAATGATATTTTTGTTATATAATGCATATCATAAATATTATGGTTGATAGGTGTGAGTATAATTGTGGAATTGAAACCCGGGATGATTGGGTCGGGAATTAAGTTATGAGATGCGAACTGTTAGAAGTGTAAACAGGTTACATGTCGGTAACTTGGGACCCTCCGGTATAGGGGGGTTCCGTCGAAATTCTGGTAGATGTTAATACGAAGACCATGAATACGTATATACAAAAAAAAAATTTAACTACTTTGTTTCTTATTGACATGAGATTGTTGTTTTATCCCAGAAATGGGGGATGTTACACCAGTCACCAGTAGCCACTGTCATTCTGCCCAATCACCTGCAGCCACCGTAAACAACCACACAATCACCATCAGAAACTGAAGAAGATACAGAGAAACAGAAACAAAAAGAAGAAGGAAAAGCAGAAACAGAGGAGAAAGGAGGAGAAGTCTCCGCATGGAACCACCATCTGCAGCCATATTCGGCCACCATCGTCACCACCAGCACCGTGAGCAACAACAGTTACTACCACAGAAACAAAAGAACGACTAGAGAGAGGGAGAAGGAATAAAACAGGGAACGAGAGGAAGAATAGAGTAGAAGAAAAAACATGGAGAAGAAAAAAAAGGGCTGACCGTCGTCCAAGCCATTCTCCAGTCAGCAACAACAAATAGCACCGCCTCGAAGCCACCGCAGGTGCGCCCCTCTTCCTTCTTCTTCTTCTTCTTCGCTGCACTGTCTTCATTGTTCTGCGTGAGCAATGGAGAGTGAATTAATTCACTATTCATTGTTCACTAGGGCGGACAAGTTTGGCCCAACCCAAAATGAGTGGGCCGGGTCCGACCCGGTCCAAAACAAATTTCAAAAAATTTGTGATTTTTCCCCGTATTTTTCTACTAAATTTTGCTTAATATTGGTTTGAATTTTTATACCGTAAAAATATAAATCCAGTATTAAAATACCTGGTTTTCGTAAAAAAAAAATGTTTTTGTTTCATGCATACAGCCAAGTCTCTCAAAGAAAAAATCATATCATATTTTAATACAACAAAAATTCAAAAAAAAATGTTTTAGCATGCATTTTGACTTCAATAACCAATATTTCAAAAAATCCAAAAAAATATTTTGTTTTGTTTTAGTATCAGGGATTATGAATTTATACGTAAAACATATTCCCGATATTAGAAAGTAGTTCTTTTGTTGATGTTAGAATGACTAGGTTTTACCCGATAAAATAAGGATCTTCTTACCGAGGAGAACTTTTCTTAAACCGTAGACATACCAACAATTACAAACACAATGAAACCTTAGCACATATTAGACAATAAAACAATGCAGCTTACCTTAGGTAGGGCATATTTAGGGTGCTAATATCTTCCCTTTACGCAACCAGTCTTCGTACCTAATCTCTAAGACCAGTTAAGGTTTCTAGTGATCAAAATACTAGGTGGCGACTCTCATTCCCTTTTTCACTAATAAGAGACAAGAATTCCTTGTCTCTCCACATTTTCCAGATAAATACCATATACCTATGAGAGGGTGGACGATCGTCGCGACGCCGCACACGTGCGACAGAATCGCAACTCCACTAGGGACCCTGTGGACTAAGCATTTGTTTTGTCTTATTTTTGTGTTATTATTGGGTTTGTTTGTCATTGTTAATATGCAGTTCTCATTTGCTCATACGCTTTAATTTTGTACATATTTGTTCATGCATTGTATAAAATTATTTCATGCATCATTCATATTTGAGGGGAATTATACTGAAAAAACTTTAGGTTAAGTGGGGGACTACCAGCTTAGCTCACGACTTTTAGTCAAGGTTTAAGTTTGTGTAAACCCCAACTCTTCGCTGAGTGCTTAGACTGGTAATGATTGGTGCACATGCCATCCCATTACCTATTGAGCCCCTATATTGCCTTCATGAGGTTGATCACTGGGACAACAAGAGACCATTTTGAGACCAGGTAGAAAGCCACCCATCATGTAATGGCCCAAACCTATCCTTAGAGTATGAACTCCCTAATATGCATGCACATACATTTGCATCGTACACATACATCCATTCATTGTAAATAGCATACATACATGCATTAGGTTGAGATATAGGTCCCCAAAGAGTCTACAACACCCGACTTCAAGCGAGAAACATGGAAGATGAAGAGCGCGCTCACTGTGACACCCATTTTCAAGAAGAGTTGGAATCTCTAAAGACAAGTGTGGCTCGCCTCACTATCTTACTCGAGCAAACACTGAGAAATACCTCTGGTGAAGGTCCTTTTAACCGACCGGTCACTTTTAATCAGATTCTAACAATAGCTTAGGCCGAAGAAAGAATGAGTGAACATGGTCAAGAGCCTCAACATAATCCAACATTTGTGCAGTCAATGACCCCTGCACCAGCCCCTGTATTCATGGATGCATTTGCTAACGAGTCCTACAAGGCCAAGTCATCTGATAGCATTGATCAAGATAAGATGGATGTGCTAGAAGCTAAAATCAGAGTAATTGAGGGGGTAGACTTATATGATCCAATATGGGCAGCAGAGATGTGTCTGGTCCCAAATGTGGTTGTCCCGAAAAAGTTTCATGTTCCTGAGTTCATTAAATATAGTGGAACACAATGCTCCATGACTTATCTCAAGTCCTATTACAATAAAATGGCAGAAGTAGTACATGATGAAAAACTAATGATGCACTTTTTTCAAGATAGCTTAAGTGGGGAAACATTGAGCTGGTACATAAGATTGGATAACACAAAGATCCGGAGATGGAAATATTTGCTGGATGCTTTTATCAAGCAGTACAAGTACAACATGGACATTGCTCTCGACAGAATTAGCTTGTCTAATCTAGAGAAAGAGGACAAAGAAAGCATAAGGGAATATGCTCAAAGATGGCGAGAATCAACTGCTCAAGTCCATCCTCCACTTTCGGATAAAGAGATGGTCACTTTATTTGCCGACACACTCAAAGCACCATATTACGAGCATGTGATGGGTAGTTCAACTCAGCAATTCACTGACGTGTGGTAGTATGTGAACGTATAGAGCAAGGCGTCAAGAGTGGTAGAATTTATGCACCCATCGAGAAAAGAGGCTTCGGAAGGAAAGAGGTCAACCGTGTTGGAGATGACTACAGGGGTAGGAAAAACTCATCCTAAAACTACCATACTCCATCCCAAGTTGCCAACATCGAAAAACTTGAGCCCCAAAACTTTCAAGCCAAAAGCCAAATTGAAAATTACCAAAAGGTCCAAGAACAACTACCTCCATTACCGCTACCCTTGAATAAGATGTACCAGAAGCTATTAAGCATCGGGCAGGTAGCTCTTGAACATCTGACACCTGTGTAGCCACCTTACCCTAGCTGGTACAAGCCAGAGTTCACTTGCGAATACCATGCTGGTGTTGCTGCACATAGCATTCATACTTGCAACGCCTTCAAGAGAAAGCTTTTGTAATTAATCAAGGCAGGGTGGATAGCATTGGAAGACGCTCTTAATGTGAACACGAACCTTCTACCTAATCATGTTTGAAATGGTGGATCAGTAAAGCACTAGAGGCACAATGCTCAGAAAGCATCGATGGTTAAGGTAGGGTGCGAAAAAGACAACATAAATTTTGAAGGACTCGAATTTTGACCATGGTTTGTGTCCCCACCATCAATGAGACCTCTATAAGAACTGTTGTGGGAAGGCTAGCCTGAGAGGAGATTTATGAAAATGGAAGGATGAAGCTTGCCCTATTATTGTCTTTTGTTTGATCATTTTTATTTCAACCTGTTTCAGTCTTGTTGGTAATTTGGCTCATAATGCCACAAGACTTTCTCTATTAAATGAGTCTTTCTTATTAATAAGATCATGTGTTTTCTTGTGTTCAGGACATGCCTTCATTTTTCTTGTTGTTTCATGCAAATAACACATTGAGTATAATTTTTACTCACGAAACCACTAGTGTTTTCCCTTTTCTTCCAAAACTATACATGATCTCACATGTTCACAAAGATTTTTTGGGGAATTCAAAGTTTTTAGTATGAGACAAAAATCATATTAGTGTTTGTCCAAACAAACAAGTTCTGGAAATTCAAGTGATTCCTTAGAAAGGTAACCATACACCTAGAAAACCTGGAAAAAAAAAAAGAAAAAAAAACAACACAAAAAAAAACCATGAAGTGACTCAAAAGCAGAGTTTTATTTGAATGAATAATGAGAAATCACTTTGCATACTCGCATGAAAGCAAGGCTTACTGATCCTAAATGCATGCATTTGAGATGAAGAAAGGCCATCTTTGATAATCCTTTCCCGAAGCTAAAAATATATCATTTGCAGTCCCTTTTGAGCCTAGTAAAGTTTTTTTGGAAATGACCTTGGCTAGGATCACACCCCACACTAGGGGCAAGTGCGAGAGATAAAAAAAAACCTTAAGGATTGAAAGTGCCCAAGCAACAATGGGGGGCATAAAAAAAAATTATCAATCATTAAAAGTGTCCAAACAAAGCTGGGGGCATGAAGAAAAAACCAAAGAGTCCAAAAGAATTGAGCTTCTCACAAAAATAATTGATATGATGTTGCTTGACTAAGTGAAGAATGAAGAAAACAAAGAGAAAGATCCCAAGCCCAACACTGGGCGGCACGATAGATCATTTTGGAAATAAATTCAAATGACAAAAGGTCAAGAAACAAGCACAAGTGATCCTTAGTCTTGAAATCTCTTAAATACCTTTTGAGCTTGCAAATATCTCATTCCTCATAACCAATAGCCAAAACCTATGTTACATGCCTAATCAAGCCCTTTTCTAATCAAAGGCAAGCAATCTAATGAATGCTTTGAACACTAGTTCTTTGAAATCCTTAGGTTAAATTTTAAACCATTTTTTGACCAACCAAACATCACTTCATATTTTCACCAAAAGCAAAACAAAAGGTTTTCATCACTTCTGAAAACCTCTCCATAGGAATCTCTTGAATTTCTTCAGAATGAGTTTGCTTTGAATCGATGTCAATTTGTTTTGTCATACCATATTGTTTATCATGTTATTTTAACAAACATCGAGTCATTTCCACAATCAAAACTGTTCTAATCTTCAAGTTTGATTAGCCTTAATTGTATATTGGAGTTTGATTAAAATATTTTGTCAAAAATAAAATGTTAAACATCCCCTGAATTTAGAACAACAAAGAGACAAAGAAAAGACATGTTTCGTTTAAGGATGAGATGTGATTCCAAAACAAAATGCAAAATAGCAAAATTCCATAACAAAATGATTGATAATTTAACACCTTTTTTTGATAAGTTTTTCAGGCAATATCTGTGTTTTGAAAAGTATTTTGATCACTTGTCATTCTGAGGTTGTTCTGGTGACAATATGGCCAATCAGAAACACAACTAGCTTCTTGCTCACTATCCTTCGGACTCGATTCTTGAAATTCTTGAAATTGTTCAAATGAATGGCCTAGAACTCCACCATGATATTCACATCTCTTGTCTGGATTATATCACATAGGAAATGGTGGTTGCATGGGATTTGACGGAGTTGAGGCAATAAGTCTTGAGCCTAACAGATAATGGTAGACAAACTCGAGTGGTAGAGGAATGTCAACCTTTGACAAAGACATTTGAGCAGTTGATGCTACAACGAGACCTGACTAGACCCCATAACTAAGGTTTCCCACCTTCAGAGTCATTTGTCATCATTGTTCTGGAATCCATGGCAGAACCTTCAATCTTTCCCCTCTTCATAGCTTGTTCAATTCTTTCAGCAATCTTTGTAACTTCATGGAAATGTTGAGCTGAGCATCCTATTAAATGCTCATAATAAGGGGATTGAAAGGTGTTGGCAAACAACATCACCATTTCTGTATCCATCAATGGAGGTTGAACATATGTTGTCTTATCTCGCCATCTTTACGCATATGCCCTCACAAACTCTTGGTTTTCCTTTTCCATGGCCATTAAGATGGTTATGTCAGGAGCAGTTTCCAGATTAAATTTATACTGCTTCAAAAAGGCATATACCAAGTCTTTCCATGTCTTGATCTTGATATTGTCTAGTCTCATGTACCAGCTTAAAGCAGATCCAGTGAGACTATCTTGGAAAAAATATATCAGCATCTTATCGTTATGGATCATTTCAGCCATCTTGTTTTAGTATGACCGAAGATGGGTGTATGGACATTCTAGTCCGGTATACTTAACGAAATCCGACACTCTAAACTCCTTTGGCACCACAATATTTGGAACTAAACAAACTTCAGCTGCTATCACAAGGTGAATCAGGTTATTTCCTTTAACTGCTCTCAATCTTTCTTCTAGGGCAACCCATTTATCATTACCTGTGGGATTGGTAAACCTATTGTCAGAAGGTCCTTTCATTGTTTGATTCACGATGATCTGAGCTTGACTAGGATAGACAACGGTGAAATGGACAAAATGATTCCCAGTTATTGAGTCTGCCTCCAAGTTCTGAGATATGTGAGGGACGTGGATTGATGGTGTTTTCACAGGAGGTTGTGTAGAAATCCCTTTTCCATTCTTGGAGCTTAGCACTTGTTCAATATCTGTAAGTCTAGTTACTTCACCTTTAATGCTCTCAATTTCATTTTGATAATGGACCTCCAATTAAGCTCTTTCTTCATTTTCCATCTTTCAAGTGTAGCAAATCTTGGGCGGGGGACCTACGTTTCAACCTACCAATATGTATGATAAATGTATGAGTATGTTTCTATATGATGAGTTTGCCCTTCTAGGGTTGACACATGGTCGTAACCCTTGCATGATGATTTTGATTCTTGCTCTATAGCGAAAATTTCCTGAGTAACGGCCATTGTGTCAACCACAAGTCTTGAGTTTAAGATGCTTCAGGAAGGGTTTCCGTTGATGCAAAACAAAAGGTAACACACATAACCTAAGGACAGGTTTCTATTCATTAAGTGAGACAAGGGGTAGGTTGACTATTTGGTCTCAAAAAGGGTCTCATATCTGCCTAGTAACGATCTTCGTAAAGACAGTATAGGGGCGTTGCGAGAAATGGTTAAGGCACGTATGCCCACCATTACCAAGTAAGTACTCAGATATAAGTTGGGTGTTTCACGCATCTGAACCCTAACCAATAGTCATAGGGCAGATCTCTAATCCCCCTCCTAACTTAATAAGATAGTGTGTGCTTCTCAAAAATTAAAGTATGTGATGCATAAGGTAGTTCTATACAATGCATGATCATATATGTACAGAAATTAAAGCGTGTAAAAATAAATAAATAAAATAAGCTTATTAACATAGAACACGCAAACCAAACAAAACACAATTATCAGACAAAAACAAAGCTTAGTCCACAAGGTCCCCAGCAGAGTCGCCATTCTGTCGCATGTGTGCGGCGTCGCGACAAAAATATTCACTCTCAATTATATTAACTTCTATCTAATTTGGCAAATATAAGGAGACAAGGAATTCTTGTCTTTTATTAGTGGAAAAATGGAATGAGAGTCGCCACTAGTATTTTGATCACTAAGAACCCTAACTGGTCATAGAGATCGGGTACGGGGACTAGTTGCGTAAAGGAAAGGTATTAGCACCCCAAATACGCCCTATCTAAGGTAAGCTACATTGTTTTATTGTCTGATAAAATCTAAGGTTTTGTCATGTTTTCTAGTTGTTGGTCCGTTTATAGTTTAAGAATAGTCTTCCTCGATAAGGAGGTCCTTATCTTATCGGGTAAAAACCTAACCATTCTAAAGTTAAAAAAACAATCTTTTTAATATCAAGACTACGCCTTATGTATAAGCGCGTATTCCTTAATATCAAAAGAAAACAAAATGATTTTTTGGAGTTTTTTGAAATTTTAGCCTAGTTCTCGTGGCTTTAATAAACTGGTTATTAAAGTCAAAATGCATGTTAACACATATTTTTTTGAGGTTTGGTTATATGAAAATACGATATGATTTTTCTTAAGATACTTGGCCGTATGCATGAAAACAAAAATATATTTTTTTAATTTTTTCAATGTTTTGGCTAACACTAGGAATTTTAATATTGGATTTGTATCTTTACAGTATAAAAATACAAATCAATACTAAGCAAAATTCAATAGAAAAATACGCAAGAAAATCACAGAATTTTAAATAATTTTTGAAGAAAATTTCTTTTTTTTAAAAACAGGCTGAACCCAACCCAAAAAGAACTTGGGCCGCGATCAGCTCAATAAAACGCAAACCATCTTATATTGGGTTGGACTCAGCCCAACCACATGGGCTGGGCTGATGGTCCAACCCGGACTGGTTACTGTGCTCGTGCACAGTAACCAGCCAAATACAATTACCTTGTTACTGTGCTCATGTACAGTAACAAGGTAATTATTTTTCCGTGCACAGTAACCAAGCTTCTTGCATGCAGAACGTGCATTGTGCACGTTTCTGCAGGCAAGGAAAATGAAATGGGCAACAAAAACAAGGGGAAGAGAATTACCTGGAATGGAGGCGCTGTTGTTCACGGTGCTGGTGGCTCACGGTGGCGTTGTTGTCGCAGCAACCGGCTGTGGTGGCAGACATTGCTTCTCTTTCTTCTCTCCTCTACTTCATCGTGCTATCTGTTCCCTCTATTTTTTGTTTCCCCTGACAACAATGTTCTTGCCTCTCTGCAATGGCTTCATGGAGGTGCTGCTAGTGCTAGCGATGTCGCTGGTGGCGGCGAAGAGGAAGACGGGCGGTGGTATGCAGGGGACGCTGCTTTGGTTTCTCTGTCTTTTTTTCTTCCTCCTCCTGCCTTCTGTTTGTGCTTCTGTTCTTCGTTCACTCTGCTCTTTTCCTGGTTTTTCCCTCTGCTTTTCTCCTCTTTCTCTCTGCTTTCCTGTCCGTCACCTTTTCTAGTTTTTTTTTCTGTTTTTTTCTCCTCCACGTCCGTGTATTTCCTGTTCTTCACTTTGTATTGCTTTGTATCCTTCCCTCTCTGTTTCTTTTTCTCTCTCTCTATTTCTCTCTCTCTCTCTCTCTCTCTCTCTCTCTCTCTCTCTCTCTCTCTCTCTCTCTCTCTCTCTCTCTTTTCTCCCCCCTCCCTTGTTTTGCTTTCCTCATTATCTTTCTGCCTTTTTTTCCTCTCCGTGTTTCCCTTTCCTCTTCCCCCCCTCTCTGTTTTTCTCCCCTCTGTTCATTGTCTTTCTCTGGCTTTTATAGGCTAGAGAATGCCCTGCGGTGGTAACGGTCGGCTCGTAATCTGCATGCAGAGGGATAACAGCCATAAAACGTGCCCCATAACTGAAGCAATTTAGCGCCTTTTCTGCAGAAAACGTATCTCGGCTTTTACTGCTGAAATGACTTGTGAAGGAGACAATGAATAGTGTTCAAGGAAACGGCGTCGTTTCAAAATTCAAATGAATATTTTTGATTTGGTCATTGAGTTTTTTGTAATTTCGTAATCAAGCCCCCAAGTAAAATATAATTGGATCCCTTGATTTTAGCATCATTTACAAGACATTCTTTGGTTTTGGATTCATGCGTTTTGACCCTTAATTGATCAATAAACTTTTAATTTCTTCAATTTAGCCCGTGACTTGGTCAATTTCAACCCCTCTATTTACGCCCTTTTCCAGTTTGGTCCTTGGTTTCGGATTTTTTCAATCAAGTCTCTAATTGACCATTAAACTTCAATAATTATGCAATTGAGCCCTTGATTTGACCAAATCAACTCTTCAAAATTATAATTTGACCCTAGAACTTTAATTTCTTCCAATAAAAGCCTAAATTGACTTAAAATCAATTTTTCTTTCAATCAAACCCTCCATAAACTCAATTAAACCATTGAAAAAATTTATTTGAGTCCATAAACATCTGATTTTGAACTTTTCTTCCTCAAATTGAATTTTTCTTGTCAATAAGGCTCTCATCAGTCAAAAATATACTATTAAATTTTAATTCTTGTACTTTTTTAACCTCCTCAACCAAATTCTATCCATTTTATTGGCACTACAGCATCATTTTCTCATCTCCTATTATTTTTTAGATTTTTAATTTTATTTATTTTATTTTTATTTTTTGTGTGAGAACCCAAAAAATAGGTAACAACAAGGGTTATGTTTTTGGTGTGATGATAACTTCATTCCCAGCCACGTGTCGAAATAAAAGGTTGTATTCTCTAAGTATAACGGAAGAAGATGAAGGTTTTACAACTGATGAGGTGACTGAAGAGGAATTCCAGCTAAGGGAGCTCTTACCTCACATATCCTTGGATGCGTTGGAGGGTATTGTGGGGCTAAATACCATGAAGGGACTCAAGTGGAAGATGCAGGGGCTAAGTTTTATGGCATACGTGTTCATCATTGAGCTAAGTGATTGTGAGATGGTGTTGGGTATACAATGGTTATCTTTCTTGGGCAGCATTTTGTGCAACTACAAACACTTGTGGATGCCATTCGACTGGCAAGGGAAGAAAGTGTTGCTCAAGGGGGAAAATCCACCCAAGCTATAATACATTGAGCTGGAACATTAGTTGGGAGTCCTTATCAAGTGAATGGGTATCATTTTTGTAATCTACAAATGGTAGAAGAGGATGAAGGGTTTATCTCTGAGTCTTCGACTCACTCCTTTCAACCTCCAGATAGTCAAGAGACCCAGCTGCAAAGTCTTTTGGCAGACTATCCCGACTTATTTCAGGAGCCTAAGGGGTTGCCCCCTCTTAGAACCCATGATCACAAGATCCCTCTGAGAGATGGTAGAGAATCAGTTAATTTGCGACCCTACAGATATTCCGGCCTTCAAAAGGACACTTTGGAAAAGATGGTAAAAGAGATGCTGACGGCTAAAATCATAAGAACCAATAACAGCCCATTTGCTTCGCCAGTGATACTTGTAAAGAAAAAGGACTCTACGTGGAGCTTGTGTGTAGACTATAGAGCTTTGAACAAACTCACCATCAAGGATAAGTACCCTATTCCCATGATTGAGGAGTTATTAGAAGAATTAGTGGGAGCTACTATCTTCTCCAAAATCAACTTGAGATACGGCTACCATCAGATCTGAGTGGCTAAAGGGGAAGAAATTAAAACAGCTTTCAAAACCCACAGTGGTCACTACAAATTCTTGGTTATGCCTTTTAGGCTAACCAATGCTCCAGCCACTTTCCAGAGTTTAATGAATGAGATTTTCAAGGAACATCTACGGAAATTTATCTTAGTATTTTTGATGATATATTGGAGTATAGCCATTCTTTTACAGATCATTACAAGCACCTAGCTACTGTCCTCAACTTGCTAGAGAACACCAACTGATAGCAAAAGCTAGCAAATGTTTTTTCGACAGAAAGTAAGTGGAGTTTTTGGGCCACATCATTTCTGAGCAAGGAGTGGCAACAGACCCTCACAAGATACAGGTCATTATAAACTGGCCATTGCCCACAGGGTTGAAGCAGCTAAGGGGATTTTTAGGGTTGACAAGTTACTATAGAAGGTTTATTAAAGGCTACGGTAGCATTTGTAAGCCATTAACTCAATTGCTTAAGAAGGATGTCATAGGATGGAATGAAGTGGCTACTGCAGCATTCAACCTATTGAAAAAAGTAATGACAAGTGCTCCAGTACTAGCTCTGCCAGACTTCAACATAACATTTATAGTCAAAACCGATGCTTCCATGACAAGAGTGGGTGCAGTCCTTATGCAAGAAGGGCATCTCATAGCCTTCATAAGCAAGTCTTTGGGTCCGAAACAATAAGTCATGTTAGTCTATGAGAGGGAGATGTTGGCCATCCTCCATGTGGTCACAAAATGGAAACATTATCTATGGGGACGCCACTTCATCATTCGCATATATCACATAAGCTTTAAGTATCTTCTACATCAGAAGATGACCACCCCTGCATAACATCTCTAGTTGGTGAAGTTATTAGGGTGTGACTATGACATGGAGTACAAACAGGGCAAATAAAACATGTCAGCAGATGCTCTCTCCCGGATTCCCAACAATGACGTCTACGCCCTGACCACTTCTACCATTTCGACCAACCTACTCGCCGAAATTAGGAAGTCTTATGAGGGAGATTGTGCCATTCAAGAGATTATCAAAACTCTACAAGGGTCTACCAGCGCACATCCTAACTAACACTTGGGTAAATGATCACCTTAACAGGAAAGGGAAGGTGGTAGTGGGCAAGGATCCAAAACTGCAAAACAAGCTCATTTCTATGTTCCATGATTCAACTATGAGGGGGCACTCAGGTATGACAATAACATCCAAGACTATAGAAGGTTTGTTCTATTGGAAAGGGTAACAGAAACATATCAGGCAATACATCAGAGAATGCAATATCTATCAGAGGAACAAACATGAGAATGTGGCCAGCTCCGGACTCCTACAACCGTTACCCATCCCGTCTGCCCCATTCATCGACATCAATATGGATTTCATAGAAGGCCTTCTAAAATCTGAAGGGAAGGATGTTATCATGGTCATAGTGGATCGCTTCAACGAATACGTGCATTGCCTGGCCCTAAGTCATCCTTACTCTGCTTCCGGAGTGGCCAAACTATTCATGAACAACATCTATAAGTTACACGGGCTTCCAGCTTCCATAACCAGTGACAGGGATCAAGTGTTCTTAAGCATATTTTGGAAGGAATTGTTCAACAGTTGAGGGGTCAACTTACACTACTCATCAGCATATCACCCACAAACTAACAGCCAGACAAAAGTCGTTAACAAATGTATCGAATAGTACCTGAGATGTATGACAGGGGACTGCCCTAATCAGTGGGTAAAGTGGCTACCTTTAGCATAATGGTGGTACAATACTAATTACCACTCAGCTACCGAGATGACTCCTTATCAAGTATTATACGGGTTCCCCCACCCTTATACATTTCCTACTTTCCTAAGGACTCAACCATGGAATCAGTAGATGAGTTTTTATCAACTAAGGAAGAAGTAATTAAAAAGGTTCGGGGTCATATTCAAAACGCTGATAGGATGACCATGGTGGCTAATAGGAAAAGGAGTGGTAGAATTTTTGAAATTAATGACTATGTGTACCTCAAGCTTCAACCATATAGGCAACAGTCAGTGGCACACAGATTATCACAAAAATTAGCTGCAAACTATTACGGGCCTTACTAGGTAATAGCCAAGATAGGAAGCATGGCCTATAAACTCAATCTACCACCCACAACTATTATTCACCCAGTATTCCAAGTATCTCAACTTAAAAGGCATGTAGGTAATCACACAGTATAGGGTGCTCCTCCTATGATGCCGCGAACCTCTGTCCTGCAACCATTTTAGACAAACGAATGGCAAAACGACAGCATCAGGCAATCACTCAAGTTATGGTATATTGGGAAGGACTCTCCCCTGCTGATGCAACCTGGAAGGACATGGATGAATTAAAGTTGTGATTTCCACGATTTAACCTTGAGGACAAGGTTGGATTCAATGAGGGCCAATTGGTACTAGCTGAAGAAGAAAGTGAAGAAGATGAAGATGAAGAAGAAACTCATATTATAAATTCAAAAACATAATAGCCGTTGCCAATCTATACCCACCGTTTCAATTATAGCCAAACGCATCATTTTATTTTCCATAAATAAATATCATGTCAGTTTACGCACCGTTTTAAGCTTTTATTCTCAAGGTTCCTAGAACCCTGTAGAAGGTTGAGTGCTTTATATAAACGTGCATTGTAACAAACCAGGAAAACAAGAAAGAAATGAAAAACTTATGAACTTCTGTTTTTCAGGACTCTAAAAAACTTTGTATTTGTGTTCATTATTACCATCCTCGTCGTAACCCAATCCCCTTACTATTCTTCCCATCCACCCCGTAGCAACCACCGGATTCCTTCTAGGTAGGAACCGTTCGTCTCTCAACTGTAACAGTGAGAGTGGTTGAACCTAGACCAGCCTATTGTACAACAAATCTTAGGGTCGAATCTTCAATATCAAATTTAAGAGCAGCAAGACAAGCTAGTGAGAAGGCATTACATAATTAGGTAAATTATTGGAGAGAGAGAGGGAGAGTGCTAAGGAAATCAAGCACTGATTAGGCAACAAACCAAATCAGCAGTGAATAGGCAATAAATCAAATCAGCACTGAATAGGTAGCAAACTTGTAATTGAATCGTTAATTATTTGTTTCCTTGTTTGTAAATAATTAGGCTTGATTATAGGCAATAGTGCAGGATCCTGATGCAGAACTATCAGTATATATATTGTAATCTTTTTGTTGATTGAAATAATAAAAAGAATATTATTTATCTTCATGGTATCAGAGCAATAGTCTAGGTATCAAAATAAAACACAAAGCATTCAGCCGAATCCTATGGCAAACCAAGGAAGCACAGCAGCAGGCACAAGATGGGATCATCCCAATCATCAATTTTATCTTCACCATTCAGACCAACCTGGCGTTGTTCTTGTGCCACAATCCCTGGTTGAAGACAACTATAGTACATGGAGCCAATCCATGACTATGGCTCTGACAGTTAAAAATAAGATTGGGTTCATAGATGGCTTAATGAAGGAGCCTGATGAGAAGAAATTTGATGAACATCAACAATGGAATCGATGCAATAATCTGGTGAAAACTTGGCTTTTAAGATCCATGTCCAAAGAAATTGCCACAAGCGTCATCAACTGCAAAGATGCCAGACAGATGTGGCTTGACTTATAGGAATGATTCTCGCATGTAAATGTGGTTCAACTATTTAATGTTGAGAATGAAATTCATGATTGTGTGCAGGGAAACATGTCTGTAGGTTCTTACTTCACAAAGCTAAAGGGCTTATGGGATAAACATGATGCACTTTGCACTTTTCCAACATGCACTTGTGGGGCAATCAAAGAAGTAGCTGCATATATGGAGACACAGAAAACCATGAAATTCCTCATGGGTCTCAATGATTCATATGTAGGTGTTCGCAGCAACACTCTGTTACAAGATCCACTACCCACAGTAAACAAAGCATGTTCACTGGTCATTCGCCATGAGAAACAATCAGAGGTGACAACCGGGAAAAGCCATGCTCAGCCTGAGGCTGCTGTTTTCGCTGTTAGGAATTCAAACCATGAGATTGAAGCTGAACTAAGATGCTTCAAGTGTAACAGAACAAACCACACTGCCAAGGATTGTCGTGCACATCTCAGATGCACCTTTTGCCACTGGAAGGGACATAAAGCAGAATATTGTCGCAAAAAGAAAGTAGTGATTGAAGCTGAGTTTAATGCGAAAATTTCCAATGGCAACCAAGTGGCATCACACAAGAATGAAAGAAAGGAGATGAGCCTTCCCTTCACAGCTGAAGAATGCAAACAGATACTCAGCATGCTAAAAAATAAAACAACTTCTGCCAATCATGTTAGTAACTGCCCAACTCATGATGAACTCTCGGGTAAGGCCTTTTCACTCATTTCTAATGGCAACAGAAGTACATGGATTTTGGACAGTGGATGCACAGATCATATGATTTCTGATCAAAACCTATTCACATACTCAAGACCTGTCATTGGCCACACTGTTGAATTACCGAATGGGTCAATAACTCAAGTAACTCATATTGGCAGAGTTCACCTATCCTCTGATTTAATTCTTGACAATGTTTTGTGTGTCCCATATTTCCGATTGAACTTAATTTCAATTAGCAAGCTTGCATCTGATTCCTCTTGTATAACCATCTTTCTAAGCCAGTTTTGTGTGATTCAGGACCTACATTCGGGGAAGATGATTGGGACGGGAATTGAAAGGGAGGGTCTATATTTTCTCGACCAAGCCAAGAAAGGAACATGCAACCATGCCCAAAATCTTCATTCGAACCTTTGGCATCAACGTCTTGGACATCCCTCAGCCAAAGTATCCTAGTTATTTCCTAAAGTTAATTCTTGTTCTCATGACAAATGTTTAATTTGTCCGTTAGCAAAACAAACAAGACTTCCATTTTCTTCAAGTTCCATTACCAGTACATCTCCATTTGATTTAATCCATGTTGACATTTTGGGTGGTTATAAAGTTGCTTCTATTTCAAGTGCAAAATATTTTCTCACTATCGTTGATGATCACGCTAGATGCACATGGATTTATCTTATGAAACACAAATCAGACACTAAGGATCTTTTAGTCAACTTCATCAACATGGTTGAAAATCAATTTGATTTCAAGGTCAATATTATTCGTAGTGACAATGGTCTTGAATTCAAACTCGAAAGCTTTTATGCTAATAAAGGTATCATTCACCAAACTAGTTGCATTAATACTCCACAACAAAATGGTGTTGCTGAACGTAAACATAGACATTTGTTAAATATGGCACGTGCCTTACTTATTCAGGCTGGTCTTTCTCATCAATTTTGGGGTGATGCTATACTTGTTTCGTTTACCTCATCAATCGCACACCAACCCCCATTCTCCACAGAAAGACACCATATGAAAAATTATTTAACATAATTCTCAATTATTCACACTTACGAGTATTTGGTTGCTTATGTTTTGTTTCCACTCATGCACAGAGTCGCTCCAAATTTGATCCTCGAGCATCTAAATGTATTTTTCTTGGATATCCTTATGGGAAAAAGGGATATCGAGTCTTTGATCTAGCTACAAAATGGGTCATAATATCAAGGGATGTCGTTTTCTTTGAAAATATATTTCCTTCCCTCACACCATGTGCTGGTACTTCTCCCACTCCCAATTCATTTTTACCTTTTGAAATAGACTTTGCACCCCCTCCTCCTATTACCCATCAAACACTCAATGCTCTTCCCTCTCCAGCCACCCCTACCCCACACATACTTGATTCCTCACAGATCACTCAACCCGACTCCTCTCCTATTCCCACTCAACCTCTTCGTCGTGGCCATCGATCGATTACCACTCCTTCTTATCTGCAGGACTTTCACCTCGGCATGACCCTCCCTTCAAGGACTAAACCATCATCCTCCACGAACTTGGTTCACACTTCAGGTATTGCTTATCCTCTCTATTCTTACTTATCTTATGCTCATCTTTCTTCCAATCATAAAGCTTTTACCACTCAACTCACCCTTCTCAAAGAACCTACCAGTTTTTCCCAGGCTGTTCAGCATCCACAGTGGCGTGAGGCCATACATCTTGAAATCGCTGCTTTACAAGCTACTGGAACTTGGAGCTTGGTTCCCTTGCCTTCTCATAAACGGCCAATTGGCTGTAAATGGGTCTACAAGATCAAGTTGAAAGCTGATGGGACAGTTGAACGGTATAAGGCCTGGCTGGTGGCTAAGGGATACAGCCAAATTGAAGGAGTTGATTACCAGGAAACCTTCGCCCCTGTCGCAAAAATGGTCATTGTCCGTGTCTTACTCAGTATGGCAGCTTTGCATGGTTGGCATCTCCACCAATTATATGTCCACAATGCATTCTTGAATGGCGAATTGGATGAGGATGTTTATATGTCACTGCCTCCTGGCTTCGGACGAAAGGGGGAGACACGAGTTTGTAAGCTCCATAAATCCCTATATGGCTTGAAACAAGCCTCTAGACAGTGGTTTACCAAGTTGTCCAATGCACTCAAGGCTCAGGATTCCTCCAGTCTTTATCTGATTATTCTTTGTTCGTCCGCAGCTATCAGGGTAACTTTCTAGCATTACTGATATATGTGGATGATGTGATATTGGCTGGAAACAATTTGCAGGACATAGAGAACACCAAGCTTTTCTTGTCCAAACAATTCAAGCTGAAAGACTTGGGACAACTTAAGTACTTCCTTGGCATATAAGTTGCAAGATCACAGAATGGGATCAGCTTGTCACAGAGAAAATACGCCCTCGACATTTTGAATGATACAGGATTTTTGGGTGCCAAGCCATCCCGGTTTCCTTTGGACCAAAATGTATCATTAACACAATCTAATAGGAAGCTCTTAGAGGATGGATCAGCATACAGAAGGTTAGTTGGAAGGTTGATATATCTGACTATAACTAGACCCGACTTGACTTATGTTGTGCACATCTTAAGTCAGTTCATGGACAAACCTCAGCAACCCCATCTAGCAGTAGCTCATCAAGTCCTCAAATATATCAATCAAACACCTGGACAAGGCATCATGTTACCATCCACGAGTAACCTTCAATTACAAGCATTTTGTGATGCTAATTGGGCTCGTTGTAAGGACACAAGGAGATCAGTTACCAGTTATTGCATTTTACTTGGAGGAGCACCTATTTCTTGGAGGACCAAGAAACAGACGACGGTATCGCGTTCAAGTGCAGAGGCAGAATACCGCTCTATTGCTACTACATGCTGCGAGATTACATGGCTGAAAAATATTTTAAAGGACTTGAAGATAAATCACACACAGCCAGTGACTCTGTTCTGTGATAATCAAGCAGCAATGCACATCGCATCAAATCCAGTATTTCATGAGCGAACAAAGCACATCAAAATAGATTGTCACTTGATACGTGAGAAGATTCAAGCAAGAATGATTCAGACATCCTACATTCGAACTACACAGCAACCAGCAGACTTATTTACTAAGCCATTAAGCTCCACACAGTTTGAGAATTTACTTAGCAAGTTAGGTATAATTAATATACACTCCAACTTGAGGGGGAGTGTTAAGGAAATCAAGCACTGATTAGGCAACAAACCAAATCAGCACTGAATAGGCAATAAATCAAATCAGCACTGAATAGGTAGCAAACTTGTAATTGAATCGTTAATTATTTGTTTCCTTGTTTATAAATAATTAGGCTTGATTATAGGCAATAGTATAGGATCCTTATACAGAACTATTAGTATATATATTGTTATTTCTCTTTAGAGAGAGAGGAAGAGGCGGGCCACGGCTGAAACAAAAATAAAAAGGGAAAAGTGTCTTAAGGTTTAGTTAAGTTTCTATTTATACCCCTTGTATTTGTATTTTTAGTTGGGTTAAATTCAGTTGAACTAGTTCAATTAGTTTTAACTTTGTAAAACCACCAAATGATTTTTTGTTTTTAAATTGATTTCTTTGGTTCTCTCAATTTGATTTCTCGAGTCTGTTTTTTTTAACACCCCTGAAGTCGTCTTGTGTAATACCCGCACTAACAAACACGATCAAGATGCCGAAACTAGCATGATTGCACGTGAGTTCTTACATTGCCAAGTCGGCCAGAGGCTGACCCTGAGCTGTCAGGCCCCGTAGATTCATGCAGCCCTTCACAGAATTAGGAGATACATGGAAAACTCCGAATTCATGAAAACTAGAGAGTTTTTGAATTTCATACACATAATAGAAGATTTTTTTTACAGTACTTTTATGATCTTAAGCACAATCATCCTGTTCTGCAATCAAGCACATTTACTTACACCAAGTCGACCATTGATTTCTACCAAGGTAATTGATCCCTAAATTTGTCCTGGTATCTTTGATCTATGTTAATATCAATATATCAACAAAGACAACTACAAATATTATTGGTTCTTTGAGGAGTCTCCCTCGGAAACTTGATTTGTGGTGGTTGGTGAGCTGGTTAACGAAGTGCCACTCGAGACGGAAAGGGTTGGTGTTGGAGCCATGGACAACAGTGATGTTGGGGATGCAGTGCCTGTGACAGACGCGTCATTGGCAGATGGCAGTGAAGTTGACTGGGGAGCCTTGTCCTGAGATGCATGCATATTGATCTTTATCCTGCATTGCGAAGACACGAGTCATTTTTGGATTTCACGTGAGATATTGCCACATGGTTCAATCAAGGCTAAAGGGTAGGGCAGCAAATCAAGAAACCAGGAGGTTCCTTCAATTTGCTCAAAACAAAATGGATGATGCCAAAGCTGCTCCAATTCATCTTTTATAAACTGACCTAAAATAAGATGAAGAGCCTTTGACTTGTCACACAGAGCAATTCCATTACTTTGCAGATTTCACATATGGATGCAACATAAGCAAATAGAAGGAGAGAAACTTGATCTTTACCTGTTGTGTATATTGACGTACTCATCAGTTTCATCCAAGATCTCCTCCTGACATAAGAAAACATTAGCAGATTGAGATTAGAATGATTGAGATTAAGACCTCTTTAGCTGCTTCAGCTCTTCCCTAGGAATGATAGTATCACATAAGCAGTTTCAATTACTTGTCCCTAATATTTGAAAGTACAACAACATGCAACAGTCTCACATTTTGCTTAAGCACACAGTCTCCGCACTGTTCCAGTAGAGTCCGGAAGTATTCCATGTCATAGGAGATGAAATTCTATTGTGAAAATGTCATTATCATCTCACCAATATAAGGAAGATTTGTCCAAGGACACATAACCAGAGCCAGATGCTGGTGGGTTCAAAACCCCTGAAGTTTGATCCCAGTACCAGTCAGGCCATAATATGTATGCCATGGAATAATGATGGCATCTTTACCTGAAGAAGTTCTTCGATGACATCCTCCATTGTAATTACACCAACAACTTCTTCATTGGATGGGAACTCAGGAATGGGAGCCTTCTCAACGTCCAAAATGCAAAATGAACAACCTTTGTGTCGCTTCTTAAAGGCAGGAGGAGTAGAAGGTGGACTCTTCTTAATCTGTTGGCCTCCATCATTCTTAGTTGCAGCAGTCTGATGATCATCCAAGTCCAAAGCAGCCTTCTTATTTGGGATAGCAGAAGTAGAGCCGACCTCACTATCACCTGGCAATAATCAATCAAAAGGTTATTTCAATGCAATAAACCAGGCATACTACAGAAGTGAAGAATGCTTAATTCACCTTGCAGTATAAATCATGATAGAATCAAATAAAGCAGTAGGTGAGGTACTATCAGTGGCAAAATGACGAGTTTCAAGTCTCAACAATGGAAAAAGGATGTAGAAATAGTTTCTATTATAAAAGTATGGATCATTGACACTTAACAGAGGTCTCTCTTGCAATTTCTTAGCTCTCACCTTTCTCGTGTGATGTTTCAGTTTTGCCCCTCTTCCTGCAGCTGTCCTTGAACGCATTCTTTGGTGTCTCTTTATTAGCATTCAAATCTTTGTATACAACAGCAATGTGGCTGTGACCCTTCTGAAATTCATTTAGGATGTCATATAGAGGCAAGTCTTCAGAAACCCTGTAGAATGAACAAAAAGCAAGAGAAGAATAAGGTAAGCTCCTTGATACAAGCAAACGATATGTAACTACACAAATAAGTTAATTCAATCAATTGACATCGGCTTGTAGTTGCATTTCATGTCCCAACTCCCATACCATATCCCATGCTGAATCACACACCATCATATAGTCTCTCATTAAATAAGATAAACAAGGAAAACAAGGAATAGACATACCGCGGAATTTTCCGTATGATCATTTTTTTTAGAGGAACTGCATCTTCCGGATCAACTGCTAAAAGGTTCTTCACCTGCGCCCACGTGGAAATAACAAGTTCCAGGGAATAGCATAAAGAAGAAAGTGGGGAATAGCATAAAGAAGAAAGTGCATCATCTACAGACAAATAATTTACAATGGGTAGGAAGGCTGTGATAAACTCCAGTGAAATAATGAAGGTTAGGATTGTTGAGTATATCTTAATATAACATTTGTGAAGTGTTGCAAATAACATACACAATAGATGAATTCAACCAGCAGTCACTTCATTTGTTTGGTTGTACTCTTTTCTTCTTTTCTTTTTTTCATTATGGCATCAAATGTTGCCTGGGACCATTTTATAGTTTCAACTGCATCCTAGAGCATTTCTAAAACTTCTAAACAGAAGTTCTTGGTTTGACTAAAGCTAACAAGCTGCATGCCAACTTTACACCTCAGTGCATGGGGTTTAGCCTAACAATCTCCTGATGTTTTATAAAATATGAGTGTCAGAACATTAACAAAGAATAAAGAACCAAAAGAAAGGAAGAACGAGCAAGTTTTAGAATCTAATTTCAATCAATAACAAACAGAAACATTATCATATGAGGTATGCCATCAAAGTACACGAACAACAAATGTTACTATTCTTGATATCCACTATAAAGAAATGTGATTACCATAACAAGTTTATATACAAAGAAATGCGATTACCAGAAAAAGTCCAATAATATTTGTTGGTTTTCCTGCATAAACTGGGACTCTACTATGGCCCATCGTCATTATTGCATTCAATGTTTCCCTAGATTGCACAAATAACTTTTGGTCAGAAAAATAAGAAAAACAAGTGAAACATGATGACGAGAATTGGAAGGAATTCATAAACCCACAAATTAAGAGTTGCATCCAGATCAAGGGAAAATGCCTTCGATATGGGAGTCATCGCATCTTTTGCAGTCTTTTCAGTCAATTCTAGTGCACCAGTAATTATAGTAGTCTCATCATGTGTCAAGTCCCCGCCTCTCCCTGCCTATATGAGAAAAGTTTTCTGCATATTAGAAACCATGATCGGCGGGCTTGGTCTGTAAATTAGCCGAAGTATGATGTCCATAAGTTGGGAATGGGCTTCAAAGCACGAGCCACAAGGGTTATGTTTCCCTTAAAATTGCTGGCTTATGTAAGCTTCCCAAGGAGACAGTTATAATTAGTTTCAAATTAAGTTAAATACCTCATTGCCATGAAAATTAACAAAAGTTTTGAGCTCTGCTCTCCGTAAAAGGACAGCGTGTCCCTTGCCAAGCATCCAATCCAGAACCTGCACAAGACAGAGCATTTACGACAAACAAATTAACACATAACAAACTCAACAACACTATTGATGCAGGAGGCTTTTAAGACAAAAATATTTTTCCTCAAAAACTCCTGCATCAAATAATATTTGGTTCCTCACAACTATGCCAAATTGACTTGCACAGAATAAAACTTATATCCTAATCATATACTCAGAACCAGAAATCCACTATACCTTGCTAATTGGATAAGAAATAGGAAAGAATAGCAAAAGAAGAACACGGACAAGAGGCGCCAACGTTGCTCCAACAGTCAAGCCATAACGAGTACAAACTGCTTGTGGCAATATCTGTTATCAAATAACCGTAAGCATAAAGACCCAGAAGATTCCTTCTGCTTGTAGCATACCAAGCAGATAACTTCTAAAATGAGAACAGATAAAATACTCAAGTTTAACACTTCAATCATGATCTACCTCTCCAAACATTAATATGAGAGTCACTGATGCTAATACTGCAGCCCAAGGAGGAACAAGCTTGTCCAAGAATATAGGAAGAGCCTTAAAAGAAGACAGAGACAAACAACGGTGTAAATAAACAATACAAAATTAAAATTTAACAACTTTTTAGTCAAGAAAACAAGAACCCATCATATATTTAGAACTACCTCCATTGCTAAAGAGTTCCCGATCAAAAGAGTGCACAGCAAAAGATGCTGATTCTTTACCACTGGAAATATTTTAGCTGCCACAAATCATCACTTCTTCATCCACTCATAAAGTATAGTCAAGTGACTTAACAGCGTAATCTAAACGCATATTAATTACTAAAAAAATATGGGAAAATGGGCAAAACTAAATTATAGTCGCATTATTTTCAAAGTGGGATTGTGAGAGTACCGGCGTGGAAGCAAAACTAAATTATAGTCGCATTATTTTCAAAGTGGGATTGTGAGAGTACCGGCGTGGATGCGATCCTGAGGACGGCCAGACTTGATGAGGACTTCAAGGTCGACAAGGCCCAAAGACATGAGACCAAGAGTTAAGCCAGCCATCAGGCCAGCAAAAGTCACCAATCCTATTATTATTACCATATACAACATAAACTTGCTACTACAGCATCCTATGTCAGATGCCATCTTTCTCTTTCTCTTTCTCTGCGGGTGGGTGCTGTGCTTGCTTTGTCTTCTTGTCCGCTCTTTATCAGAGAGTTTGGAGGTGAATTTTGCAGGCAGGTTGGTTTGTCTCGCACGGCCAACTCTTTCTTTCTTCCTTTTTTGTACGTAATTTATTTTGATCACACGGCCAGATTTCCTCATACTCGTAGAGTGATGGACCACCGCAAATGGTCCCACTTTATCAAATGCTCAAATGTGTCCATCCAGACTATCCACTCGTTTTTACAGTTACTGATGAACGTTTTATCTTTTTAACCAGTGGATTTCTAGCTCATTGCTGATAGATGTCAAGGGATCACGGAATTAACTATAATTAAAAGGGATTATTTTACTGTAGAATGAATTATTGTTGATTATGAATGATTTCATACTGAAATGTATTGTTTAGAATTTTTTTTTTATTAAAAAATATTATGAATTGAAGGTATGTAATGATAAAATTACCCTTGATATATAGAATTGCAAAGACTGTTTTTAGTTAGTGAGTAATGATTGATTTAGGTTTGGATGAGGCTGCAAGTCACAGGCTACAGACACCTGGTGTTGGGCTGTCAGGCCTAGGGCACCAGGGCTAGACCCACGTGTCTGGCCGCAGCCCCAGACTACAGACACTTGGTGTTGAGATTGCCAAGAAATTGAAGGGTTGCTGTGATTATTATACAAAAAACAATGTGAAAGAACAAAAATATCTATATATGCAAACCTTATTTTTTTATTTTTTACAAGATTAAAGATGTATTTTAACTATTTAACAATTTGTAAAAGGTCAAAAAAATTATTGGACAAGAAGTCTTAATTTTGTTAACCTTGGGGGTAGAATAATATTATTACTATGCAAATAAACGTTAAAAGACTACCATACTCTCGCTCAAACATTTAATGACCAATGAGTTTATAAAAAATACTGAAATACACCCACAAGCAGGGCTTCAATTTTTTTAACCAAATGACAAAATGATAATTTAACTTTTTATGAAAAAAACAATATTAGCCCCATCCCAAGCCTTCAGAGCTTGGAAAATTCACTTTCCAAGTCTACAGTGGACCATGTCTTGATCCACAGTACACTTGCAAAGGGTTGTCATCCCCCAGCCGCTTGGGTTTGGTAAACATATCTGAGTTGACAAACAATAAATAAAGAGGACAATTATGCACTTTAGATGTCAAGGAAGAAAAAATATAAACAATCGATCATCGATGATAATCTAACTATTATTTGTCTACACGCACCATACCATATAGAAAAGGGCACGCTTGCATATCTAATTAGACGGTGAATGGCAAGATTTGGCCATCAAGAAGCGTAATAGATGCCTCCTTATTAACCCCTTGAAGTGCAGAGTTTTTCCAAATTTCACTATCGCTTCTTAGCCAAAAGAAGAGAGACATAATTTCTCAAAATAGAAAGTTATGGAATTCCTCGTTGATTTTTTTTTCTTGTTCATAAAAACAAAACATTGAATTTTTTTTAATAGTATCATTTTTTTTTGGAAGGAATCTCTCTCTGGTTCAACCCTTTGATCTCCTGTACTAGTAATTACTTTTTTATTTGAGTAAAAGGTTTAAAATCAATTTGCAAAAGTAATTGTAAACAATCTGTCTGGCTTGCAAAGGATAATGATCCTTAAAACTAAAAGAAAAAATAGAGACAATCATCCACTTGATTACATGTTTCGAACAAATAATTCTGCTCATGTTTGTGATACGTATGTCAAGTTGTGTGCATCATTACTATTTTGATTTAATAAATCCAATGGCACAAGAATATTCCTGCTAGTGTTATGTTTTCATATTTCTTCAAGATTAAGCTTACGTCAGTACTCTGATGTTAAGACATCCTATATAGAATTCTCCGGGCTTTTTTTTTTTTTTTTAATAAATCTTCTTATACCTATTGATTCATCAATATTCTACTTCTAAATTTTTTTCAATACTACTCTTTACTATTAAATAGCTAATAAAAAATCAATTTTTATTTTTATTTTTCTTATTTTTTCCTCATTTTTTCTTTCAAATCCAAACCATAAAAAAATGAATATTTCAATCCCTACCCGTGTTGTTTTTGCTTGTGTATAATAAACAAGAGATTAAAGAAAGTTTTTTTAGGGGTGCAAAACACTTAGATTATAGGTAAAAACACAAGTGAAATCGACGAGAAAGGCAGAGTCCGGTGGGTAGTGGGCTTCCATACAAAAATTGAGATTTTGACAAAACTTTTAACCCTGGGCAGTATGTTGAACTTGCAACAAAGAGAGCCCAAAAGTTGCAGGCTATTATGAAAAAAGTTTTTGTTTTGAAAAGGGAAGTGGAAAAAACATCTTGATAGGTGATGATAAGTCTAAACCAAAACTATAAAACCAAAACCATTCGGCGGGTCTCGAAGTTCTAAAGAATAGGAGAATTTTTTTGTAGGATATGGAGTACTACTTTAGTGTGTCCAAGGGTGAACAAGTGGACATTATTGTTATGTACTTGACAGGTGATGTGAAATTATGGTGATTAACATGTCTAGACATTGAAAATATGTTTGAAGAGGATAAGGTATTCAACTTTCTATTATTTTGCAACCTTAGACACAAGCAAAATTGAGGCTACAAAAGGTGATTAACATGTCTTTTGTCAACATTGTCGTGGATAGACTGGTTGATTTTATGATAATGGCAAGAGATAGTTCTGTTGTAGCCTCTTCAAAATCCAAAACAAAGGATAAGAGGGAAGATAAGAAGAGGAAGTAGAAAATTAGTGGGGGATTCAAGCCTACCAATGGCAAGGGCAAAGACAAGCAACTAGATACGTCAAGGAAAAAATCCAAATCAAATGCATGCTGTTTCATATGTGGTCGACCACATCACGTAAGGAAATTGGAGAAATTAAATGTTATATTGGTTAATGACAGTGAAGGTGAAGAAACAATGCCAACCCAATACAATACGTGTGTTAAATTATTTAATTACTAAAATTAGAGGGTTCAATCTAGCCTCGTAAAAAGTGATCTGATATTAGATTGATGCATTGAGACAGTGGAGGTTGGGTGCAGTGGAGACTCTAACGTATACAAAGACTAGAGTTAATGACGGAGATATAACTATCATGTTGGATTCTAGTGTTATGACCACTTTTATTGGTGATGTAGATTGGTGATGTAGCTTGGGTTGTGGCTGAGCAATAGCCAAACCACAATGAAGGCAGCGAATGCCAAGGCCCAAAAGATAATATGGATGGCTTACAGTCTGTCGTTAGTCTTGAAAAATAGAAAGGGAAGCATGATTTGTTGGTAGTGATGTTAGACAATTTTGATGTTATTTTCGGCTTGGATTTCATAAAGAAAGACAAAATTACCATAATACCATACTTGGATGGTATTTTGATATGATTTTTGAGATTTTCAGAAAAAAATATATTAATTAAATTGGGATGAGGTATTAAAAGTTTCCAACTTTTAATCACGATAACACATTTATTCTGGCATGGGTGCTGGTTGATTGGTGGCAAACCAAAAAAGACTGCAATATAGAGGTCTAGTGGAGAACGAGGCTTCTGAAATTCTAACAAAAACTTTGACCAAATCAGCCACTTGATTCCATGTTTTGAACGTATGATTCTGATCCTATTTGTGATCTCGATGTCAAGTTGTGCATCATTACTATTTCGACGTAATAAATCCAACGGCACAGGAATATTTATGTTGGTGTCATGTTTTCATATTTGTCTGAGATTGTGCCTCCGTCAGCATGATATTAAAACATGCTACATGGAATTCTTTGGGCTTTTCAATAAACTATGCTCTTACACTTATTGATTCATTAGTATTTCTAGTTTTATTTTATTTATTCAATTTTACTCTTGCAGTTTTTAAGAAATTTCAATATCACTCCTTGCTATTAAATAGCTAATAAAAAACCAAATTTTGTTTTCATTTATGTTCTTGTTTTCCTTTTTTGGCTTTTTTTTTTTCATTTTCTTTTACTAAAATCAGACTGAATCAGGATTTTACATGGTCAAAGTGTACGATTGTATTTTTGTTTTGTGTATATTTGACTGAAAAATGGTTATCTTTCAACACCATGGGCTCGTGTATGACGAGTAGGTGCTCCCCTCGATCGGCAATGAGGTGTTGGAGGCTGTGGTTACTCAGTTCAATGGAGTGGAGTTCTCAAGGGCTGTAGAGCAGAAACTGGCTGCGCGGCAGGAGGCAGGGAGGTCCAAGTTCGGGTGCTTGAAGTTCTTTTCATAAGCATGCTGATTGCAGGCACCCTTTAAAGAGTGTGTTTGGCAGTGTGGTTGCGGTTGCTTTTTAAATAACTTTTCAAGTCGAAATACATGCCAATGATGTTTTTTTATTTTTAAAAAATTATTTTTGACATCAGCACATCAAAACGATCCAAAAAGTACAAATCGCATTCAATTTTAATAAAAAAAATTCAAAATTTAATGAAATGCAGTTACAAACACAATGCCAAACGGACCCTTGGCAGAGCCATTAGAAGCCAAATTGCTGAAATGCAACTCCCGATTACTTGGAAGAAGATGATGATGATGCATGTATTTGGCGAGAAAGGTGGCAAAGAAGGAAGCTAAAAAAGATACGCAAGTTTTTATATTCCATCTCAGAGGATTACAAAGAACATAACACAAGAAAATAACAATTTTTTTTAAATCATTTGCTTCAAAGAAAAAGGCAAGGATATAACAAGGCAAGATTGCTATTATGAAAAAGAATTATTGAAACAACAAGAGTGAATAATATTCGACAACCAAGTCTTGATACTTGATTGAATATTATAAGATGCATCAAATGAAAATATTAGTTAAATGTCATGATGATGATTTTAATTAGCATGCATTATTTAAATCTTCATTATTTTCTTTAATTTATACTATAATAAAATAATTAATTCTTAAATGTGTTATTAAATAATTAGAAAAACATACACTTAAATATTCATCTCACATATAATTAAAATAATAAAAAAAACAATAAAATATTCATGATCCCCACTTTTCAGAGTGGTAGTTAAAATGGCTATTTAGCTGTTTTAGATGCTCTTAGAGTCTTGAAACGGCTCCTTGTCTCATTTAAGCATTGTGGTCGAATCATTGGTCAAAACACCCTTTACATATATTGGGTCAAAACTGCATTATACCTTATCTCGTATGGCGTCAATTTTGTCACTATGTTCACAAAATAACAGATAATCATCGGTCTATTGAATTTTCATAAAATGGAGCCATCCTGGACAGTTTTTCTTATTACCCATATCAATCGATGCTGGTGCAGGTTAACATGTCAATAGAAAGCATGGGTAGTTTATCTTCTCCAGCGACAGAGAGAGAGAGAGAGAGAGAGAGAGCTTCCTGTCCCTGTACGTGAATTCCACAGCTGATGCAAAAAAGCAAACAAAATACAAGGGAACAACGTATAACCAAACTGATTTGTTCCAGTTGTGATATACTATGATACAGATACCTTGCCTCTATCAAGGATTTATCAAGTAAAAACCATCTCTGAAAGGGAAAAATATCTACAAGACCTTGACCACAACCTGAATGCTCTAATTCTGGAAGAAGACCTGAGTTGTCAAGCTTCAAGGCAGTCCTTCACTCCCTGCTCGAATTTATCAAGTGAAGATATAGTATTCATGAGTGCATCAGCAACCTTCTGTCTGCCAAAAACAGAAGGGATGATGGGAGGGCGTGTTAGAAAATTGTTAGGAGGAATGCTAAATGGGCTCGTATATGCAATTCAGCTTCACTTGACAAGGCATATTGACTGCCACGGTTCAAAAATTCAGAGAAATGAAGAACGGGTATTAAGAACTAAACTTGTTGACAAAAGATTTCACCAAATTAAAATGTTAACAAACAAGGTATCTAACCCTGCTAGCAAGAAGAACCAATGTCAGGGAATTTTTTAGGGGAGGTCAAAAAGTTTTCTTTATTTGCTTAAAGGATGAGAAAGAGAGGTCTTGTTATTAGATTACATTCATGTTGCTTGAATAAATTTTCATGAATAAATAACGAGGATATAATCATAAATTTGAGTCCAAAATTTATTCCTTTGCCTCCATTACACCCCCAATTTGGGAGGAGATATTTTAATAAAAAGGAGGGAATGGAGGTTATACAATTTCCCTTCCCCTCGTATTAATTTTTTTGCCCAGACAAGGTTAACTTATTAGTCCCCTCCATTTTCCTCCCCTCCCTTCCAGTCATCTCCTTCCCAAACAAAAATAATTAACAATCAAATTCACTAATCAGTGTGGTTCTTATAAGCATAGTATGGAAAACGTACCTGTCAGAAGCAAGTTGAGCATTAGCTTCATTCGCCAGACCATCAAGGGAAGTGAAAGATCTACAGTACAATAATCATTAAGCAAAATGCTCTTAAGTGAATGTTACAAAATCAATCATGAATTATTCACATAACATAAATCACAATGTTAAGTCTCTAGGTTGATTTTGGAATTGGGCAGCCTAAATAAGCTAAACATTTTCCACAGCATTTACCAATTATCTCCAAATTCCATCAGCATTTGCTTTACTTTGAAAGTGGTTGGTAATGAAAGTAACACTTATTTGCTTCTGCATTTATGGGAGGGTACTTAGGTCAAAATCCATATATTTGGTTTATAAATCATAACCAGACTAAATGCAGTCGTTATTACTACTTTATAAACAATTAAAAGACAGTTTCATCTTTGTTGATATACATCCAAAATTTAACAACAATGGAAAAAATCATCTTCAAATGAGCACAGGTTTGGAATGTTAATACAATGCAGTAGTTTATATTTGTTGCAATGTACTAAAAACAGAAGAAAAGGTGGTTACCTTATAAGATCATCCAAAATAGCTTCTGCTTCCAACTTTGCAGGGTCCCTTTTATCAAGTAAGGAAGCAGCATTCTTCACAATCAAACGAAACGTGCAAACCTATTCACATTAAAATCAAGCCTATGATTACTTAACACGATTAATCAAAACCCTAATTACGAAGATACATGATAACAAAATGCACATACCTCCACTCCTGTATTAGCCTGAAACGCAACAAACGAATTCCTATCTTGAGGAACACAATCCCTAGCGGCAGATTTTAACAGTCTTTGAACTTCCTCTAATTTCTCTTCCTTAAATTCGGGTTGACTGTCCGCTGCCAAGAACAAGCCAAATTAACCCTATTTAAAAAATCAACAAAAAAAGGGTGAAACCGTACCTACTTAGCAAGAGATAGGCAGAGCGAAGGATTTCACGGGAGGCATCGATAGGAGCCAATATATATTTCGCACTCTTCTTCTTTTGATCTTTCAGCCAGTCCTTCGGTCCCGCTGCATAATTAGGGTTTTGAAAGCAATTAGCGAGAAATTAATCAGCATTTAATGAGCAATGAGAGAGTGTAGTGTTGCTTACAGATGCCGACGGAGAAGGCAGAAGCAGGAGCGGAAGGGACGAGAGCGAGGAATGAGAGCAAGGCAGCGTCTCTGCGAGAGAGTTTGGGTAGGAGCAGACGACGTTGATTTTCATGTCGTTTGCTGGAGATTTGGGGTTTTGGAGGGAGAAGTGAGAGGGAAGCAGATGCGGCTGTTGCCATGGTTGAGTTTGTTTGGGTTTCAAATGTGCTGGTCCGATTTAACGGATAGGACCTCAGGGGAACAAACAGGCATGGCCCCACAAATATTTGGGAGGAATCAAAAGCTATCCCTGATTTTCAATAAGGAGACATAACGGTCCCAAGACTTCTTATGTTTTCGTTCTTACTCCATTATTCATTTTCCGTTATATCCCTCCCTCGTATTTTAACTCCGTTTGAAACTCAATGTTTTGTTTGGAAATCCACTGAATGGTAATCATCTCTTGCGTGGAACTATGGGTAAATTACATATATGCATGTCCGTGAAATAGTGGAATTAAAAAAAAAAAAAAAAACAGGTTGCTAGGAACATAGTTATTAAACTCGAGTCGGGAGTTGACCCGATCAAGGTGTCAGGTCCTAGGTTTTATAGGTCAACCCGAAAAAATTTTAAAAAAATATTTAAAACTTTAATATTTCATACGAAAAAATTAAAAAAAAATCAATGTAAATATAAGTTATACATGTTGTAAATAATAAAGTTTAAAATAATATTTAAAAAAAGTTTTTTATCCCCCATTAAAAAGATATTATGTTAAGCTTTTAAGTTGAAGTATTTAAACTAAAATTTTTTTATCCCACATTGAAGAAATAATTTTTTCTTTAGGAATATAGAGTATATATAATAATAGGTTTCAAATCCCATATTGAAAAAACATAACTTTTTTCTTGGGAACATAGAGTATATACTAATGGGTTTCAAATCCCACTTTGAAAAAACATAACTTTTTTCTTGGAAACATAGAATATATATACGAAAGGGCTTCAAATCCCACATTGAAAAGATATTATGTTATCCCTTTAAGTTGAAATATTTAAACCAAAAACTTTTGTATCTCACATTGAAAAAACATAACTTTTTTCTTGGGAACATAGAGTATATATACTAATGGATTTCAAATCTCACGTTGAAAAAACATAACTTGGTTCTTAAGAACATAGAGTATATATACAAAAGGGCTTCAAATCCCACATTGAAAAGATACTATGTTATCCTTCATCCCACATTAAAAAAAAAACATACTTTTTCATGGGAAGATAGAGTATATATACGAAAGGGCTTCAAATTGTTATCCTTTATCTCACATTAAAAAAACATAACTTTTTTTCATGGGAAGATAGAGTATATATACGAAAGGGCTTCAGATCCCATATTGAAAAGATACTATGTTATTCCTTTAAGTTGAAGTATTTAAACCAAAAGGTTTTTATCCCACATTAAAAAAACATAACTTTTTTTCTTGGGAACATAGATTATATATACTAATGGGTTTCAAATCACACATTTGAAAAAAAAAAAACAGGTCTCATTCGGGTTCGCCCCCATGACCCACTGGGTTGACCAGGTTTTGTCGAGCTATTGTTTCGGCCGATTTTTTATTAAACCCGGACCGGTCTAGTCACCGGGTCAACCCGTCGATCCGGGCCGGGTTTTATAACTAGGGCTAGGATGTTACTTCCTCTTAATAATAACTAGCTTTATAACTGGCCTACAGCTCGTACATATAGGATTCCAAAGTTAATTTTTAATATAATAAAAAAATATGTTAATGTTATGGATATATTTTATTATTTTATAATTTTTTTTAATTGAGAAACTTTTAAATATTGTTTATCCTAAAAGGAATAAATTAAATATATATATAAATAAAAATTAAAAAAGAGTTGTTAATACTAATTGCATTATAAAATAAAAAACTAATATTTCTTCAAAAAGCAAAAAAATAATAGATGAGCATGTGAATATTTAACCCTATTTTTTTAATTTGTACTTAGAGGTTTTTTACCAAGAACAAATAATTTTTTATTTTTATAAATATATCAAACAAATACAATTTATTTATAATTACAGCCCTACAAACAGAAATCAATGCTTCAACACTACCACAAGTTAGTAGCTAAATACTACGGTCCGTACGTAGTGATCAAGAGGATTGGGGAAGTAGCCTCCAAGCTAAACCTTCCGTCCTCGTCAAACATCCATCCAGTTTTTCATGTCTCTCTATTAAAAAAGAGCGTGAGAAATAAGGTGGTGCATAAAAGCTTACTGGATGGGCCCTTCATTACTCCACGGCGTATCACCCTCAATCGAACGAGTAAATCGAGGTCGTCAATAGGTGCATAGAAGAAGGCTATCTCAGGTGCATGACAGGGAACGCTCCTTTACAATGGTGTAAATGGCTGGCTTTGAGTGATGATGGTACAACACCAACTTCAACACCGCTATCAAGTTCACTCCCTACGAAATACTATACAGGTTTTCACCTCCAATACGCATTCCCTATTTCCCCAAAGATTCATTAGTAGAGGCAGTTGATTATTACCTCAAAATAAGGGAGCAAATGCTACAGATAGTACAACAAAATCTAGTCAAATCCTAGAACAGAATGAGGCAATTGGCTAATAAAAAGAAAAGCAACAGGGTCCTACAAGTGGGCGATTCTGTTTACTTAAAATTACAGCCCTACAAACAGAAATTAATACTTCAACACTACCACAAGTTAGTAGCTAAATACTACGGTCCTTATGTAGTGATCAAGAGGATTGAGAAATTAGCCTACAAGCTAAACCTTCCATCCTCGTTAAACATCCATCCAGTTTTTCATGTCTCTATATTAAAAAGAGCGTGGGAAATAAGATGGTGCATAAAAGCTTACCGGATGGGCCCAGGGAGCCCCTGTTATAGCCACAAGCTGCTACACAACTCTTAATCCATTGGCAAGGGTTGTCCCCGACAGAGGCTACATGGGAGTTCATGGATGAAATAAAACTCAGGTTCCCAACCTTCAACCTTGAGGGCAAGGTGGTTATTAAGGGAGGATAATTGTTGCAGGTGAGCTCTACGTGAAGAGTTTAACATGGGTAATCAATTTAAAAGAGAAGTTATCGTTGCAAATGATACGCATCGTATAATTATACTTCATACGCACCGTTTTAATAATTGTAATCTAGAAGGCACGAGACCTTCTCTCGCCTTCTACTCATGCCTATATACAAAGGTCGTTGTATAAAATAGGAATATATGAAAAAGAAGAGAAATATTATTTTGTGCTCCCTCTTGTAGTCCTAAACTCTCTTCTTGTAACAACCCCAACATTTGTATTCAAAACAAAGAGCAAGGACATAATAATTCAATTAAGATTAGGGATTTTTTTTCTGTAATCAATAAAAATTCGGCTGAGTTTCCTCTATATCTTTAGGTACCAAGTTATCGACTCTTCTTCCACAATCCCCAATTAACAAATTTCTTACTTGTCCTATCATCCAGAACATCCTCCTCTCATTACATCACAACTTCTCAATAATCAAATTCACACATGTTTAAACAATTCAATATCTCACATTTACATGGATGCAATCTAAAGAATTATTCTAAAAACTGTAACTAAAGTACATTACATAATTCAAAGATTTACAAATAAGAATCATTAACGAAATTATAATCGAAATAAGTTCATATTAAAGAAGAAATTTATAATTAAGATTATACTACACAAAAGAGCTTTCGATAAACTGTAGATGCATTATATTACATAACAAAATGATAAATTCATTTATTACAACATGTTATCCAACAAAATATAAGGAAACTAATCTATTGTTCAGTCCAATAGGGGGATGTACCTGAAAATAGATTTAATACAATAATTCAGTTAGACAAATGAAAAAAAGATATCCATAAAATTCTTTTTACTTTCTTTCTTCCTTTCTTTTTGAAATTTAATCAAAAGATCATTAAATTAACTTGCTCATCTAGTATTCTATATATCAAATAAATTTCAGAATAATCTATGATTTTGTTTCTATTTTTTTTTAACATCAACAAAAATATAATTATTCTTATCGCCCAATTAACACGGCTTTACTTTTACTAATAGATGATTAATTTTTCTACCAGTCCATTCAAAAAGCACTATTGTCATCAGTCCAAAAATTAGTTTAACATTTTACCCATTCATCAGGGTACAAATCCCATTAACCAGGGAATTAATTCTGCATCTCGCCCATTTGCCAGGGCACTAATTCCATTAAATCAGTAATTAGTTCAACAATTTACCCATTCACCAGGGTACTAATCCTATTAACCAGGGAATTAATTCCTTATCACGCCCATTCACCAGAACATTAAACTCAATAATTCACTAATTAATTCAATGATTTGCCCAATCACTAGGGTTCTAATCTCATTAACCAGGAAATTAATTTATTATCACGCTCATTCACCAGGGCATTAATCCCATTAATTCAGGATTAATTCATCACATCGCATATCTTATTTTTTCAAGTAAACAACATAATAATTTCTAATATATCAACCACAATTAATCAGATATAAATACATATTGACCAATATTAAATTCAGGCGTCGTGTAATTACCTAACGACTGAGCTCGAGCCAAAGTTCTCTGATGTGGTGTCGGCCTAGCAGCCTCTTCTGAATTGACAAGTATATCACATCATTATTTAGAGAGAAACATGAAAATTCCCTTCTTTCTTTTGTAAATTTCATTCCTATTCTTTCAATTTCTACAGTAACACAATTCATTTCATCATTCAAAACAATATATATATATATTCTTTAAATGTATTTATTTAATTTATTTTACCAAAATTTAAATTTAAGAAAAACATAAAAAAAATTTCATGATCTATTCACTCTTTAACATTAATATCATCTCTTTCCTATACAATCTCATCATCTTATTCAAATTCTTAAATTTTATTCTTCTTCTTATTATTTTTTTAAAAAAAACCCTTCTTCAAGAACACATAAAATTTTTCTTTAATTACCATAATTTCTTACTTTCTCTACTCACTTCAATAATCTTAACACAATTTCACAATCAATTGTAATTTTTTCTAAAATTTATTATGAACCCAAATTCCTCATTTTACAAAATTCAATCAATTTAAAGTATTAATTCTTCAAGAATCTTATTTAAAAATATGAGGGCACCTTACCAAGCAACAGCCAAAGCTTTAACACTTTTGAATTGAGAAATTTTCCTTGCTTGATTTTGTTTTTCCTCTCCTAGCCGAATGCTTCTTTCTCTTTGAAAAAGCAAGTTTTGTTCTTTTTTTTTTTTCCTTACAACACACACTCACTTTCACTTATATATATATATATATATATATATATATATATATATATATATATTTTAAAAATACCTTCCATATCCCTAAATGTTTTCTTCCCGCTCACACACTTTTAGCGCACATATTATTTTTTTAACTTTTTTTTAAATGCCTTTTATATCCCTCAACGGTAACTTTTATGATTTTTAGGTAAAATTTCCTGAATCTTGGTACCTGTTTATATCAAATCTTACTCGGGTTATATCGAATTTCACTAAGTTACTCGTTAGTACTTTCAGTTTCATGAAATTTACTTCTATAAAAAATTTATTCATATTTTCGTGTTTATTTATTTATATATTTTAACACTTGAACAAAACATTTTAATTCAGATTCTCGAATATATCATCATTCTTATAATTTAATCTATCACTTTCCCTTATTTTTTGTAATCCTGACTTTTATTAATATCAATAATATTACCCGAGGTTTTACACTCCTCATTTCCTTTATTCTGTTCATTATTCCTCTCGTCTATTAATCTTTTTCTCAATTCATTTGTTTCCTCACTAGAGAGGCATCTCTAACCATATGCCCCCAAGCCTGAATCACACAAATTCACCCCACAACTTGGGGAGAGAGGAGGCGCCAAGATAAACTGATCAGGTCCACAATACCTATACAGTTGCCTTCATGATTTCGTATCGTTTGGTATTGTGGTTGGAACTGTGTTTTGTTCCAACCACAATTTATAACTGTTTGGTAAATATTTTGAACACATATTTTGGAGATGGGTCCCATTAAAAATTGAGTTTGTACCACCGGTTTTGGTGAAGCAAAAAATTGCTGGTTTTCATTGCTCGCTTGTTGCCAAGAGAAAGAAAAAACTCAAGGGCCCGTCCAATTTATTGTTTGCTTCCTTCCTTCAGCTCAAGTAGGAGTTTTTAATATTTCTTTGGCAATCATCATCATCTGAGATTGAGAGGGTGACATCCTTCAAATCAGATTTTAAGCTAGCTTTTGAAACATCTAATTGAGGTGAATCCTCCAGCCGAGTTCATAATGTGCAGAGTGAATATTCATTCCGCACAGTGGTCACTTCAAGAAGTGATTAATTCACCGGGCACTGTTCACGTGAACAGTACCAGGTGAATTAATTCATGGGTCACTGTTCATTGAATTCATTCACTCCGCATCTTCAAGAAGTGATTAATTCACGTGGCACTGTTCACGTGAACAGTGCCAGCTGAATTAATTCACGGGTCACTGTTCGCCTGAACAGTGACCCCACTATTTATTGAACCGCGTCCGACCTGAAAAAAAATTTAATTTTTTTTAATTGTGTTTTACTAAAAAACTAGTATTTAATATTATTCAATAACACTACATAAATTGGAAGGAGATCGTATGATGACGTAACATTTGCAGAATTTGATCGCAATTCTAATTTTGTTTCTGATGATATTTTATCTGATTTTGTTGCATGCTCAAAAAACCATGAAAACTGTAGTCCTTATCGGATGAATTTCATACGTGATGAAATTGTAGACAAGTTAATGGAACAATTAAAAATATTTGATATAAAATATTATTTATATAATGATGTAATAGTGGTAGTTAAATTTATAATATTTAAATTAAAAATCATCGATATTAATATATATCTTTTTTAGTTATTTTATAACTTCAATTTGAGAAGCATGTTTAACCAAACACATTAAACTATTTTTTATTCAATCTCAATTCCAACCACAGTTCTAACTAAAGATATATAAATATCAAATCAAACTCAAGCAAAAATACTTTTTATAAAATAAATTTTTTCAAAATATAACCACAAAAATTATCAAAATACCAAAATATCAAATTTGAGATTTTAAAATCACTCGAATAGATTTTCAAAAGCTCAGGTCCAAGATTAGAGCAGTGTGGCGTATGAATATGCTATTATTCCATCTAGTCTAATATTCACTGCAGCGATGCTGACAGGGAATATGTGCCGTATTTTTCAAATTAAAATTATAGGATCGTGTGATAGTGGTGAACAATCACTCACTCACTCAAGATAAAAAAAAAAAAAGAAAAAAAAAGAAAAAAAAAATAAAGAAAGATCCACACATCTATCTTGGAAGAATGACTCATGCAGCTGTTTATTGCCAGACCATCGTATCCTTCAAATTGCGCTTGTGATCCTCATCTAATGCACCCCTTTCAAATCACAAATCCACTGCCCTTCTCTTGGAAGAAATTTTTTCATTTAAAAAGAGCTAAATATCTTAGAGATTTTCTGGTATCATTTTCATTTTTTACAGTAGAAGTTTGTTCCGAAACATATAACAAATTAATAACCAACTGTCAAAACCATATAATCAAATAATTTTGAAATCATCGTGCTAGTAATTGCTGGTAAAAAACAAATATCCTATTTCTGTTTTCAAAAATTTTAAAATAAAATTTGAAAAAACCCTAAAACGATACCAAAAAAATACCAAATAACTAAAATAATCAGTATTTTATTTATAAAAAACACAAGATAAACATAATAGCCGATCTAATATTCTAAGATAAATTTAATTTTGGTTCAAAAATCTATTTTTTTTATTTTTAGTTTTCTTAGTTATTTTATTTTCTATTATATCTTTTTCTAGCCTAGTTGTTGTTTGGAATAAAGCTTAAAATCATGGTAAATTTATAACATTGAAAGCTCAAGTATAAAAAAAATAAGAGGCGGATAAAATTGATGGATACCTAAAAATACATTCACAATCCTAAAAATTAGTTTTTTAATTTTTTGATCATTGGATGAGAAAAAATAGAGACCTATAAAAAAATAGTTTTAGAAAAAATTAGTTTTAGAAAGAAATTACATGGTTGTCATGATTTTGACAACAAAACAGGTTAATTTTTATATTAAAATATTTCATTTAATGATAAAAGTTCGTTGATAATGGTTTTAGATCCTCGTATTAACCGGAAAAAATAAAACTAAGCTTGAAAAGGTTTATTACATCAATTTAATTCTTTGGTTTTTAACTGATTTTTTTACTACTTAAAGGGTAGATGAGAGTTAATTGAAAAAAAAGTTGTTTTAGTAAAAAAAAATAAAATTGATTTTCTATCTAGGTTACAACCACTATAGTTGTTAGAAATTGGGCAAGAAAAGGATATATTCTCTACCACAACATATAATTCATTGCTCGCTTTATTTTAAGAAAAAAAAAAAAAAAAGACTAGGAGCTTGAACTTAGCTTTTAGACTCGTGAGCATCCGTTGAAAACCATGGCATGCACGTGAGCCTTTTATTATTTTTTTCTTTGTTTTTTCATAAAAAAAAATGTTTTTTAACTTGCTTTTTAATTTTGACATGGTTTTTAAATGATTTAGTTGAATTTTAATGATTTATTTTTTTAAATTATTATGTATTTTAAATGACAATAATAAATTGCCAATATAAATTCAATTAAACTCATTTTGTTTTCAATTATATTTTTTTAAAAAAATATCATGGGTTTGAATTTTTACCAGCACCTGGAATTAGTATTAATTACTCTCTCTCTCTCTATATATTATTAAAAAAATGAATATATAATTCTTTTTTCAAGACTAAGTAATATTTTTGGGTTATTCTTTCACAAATAATCTCCAGTTAAGGCAGGATTTCCACACTAATACATAAAAGGTTTATGATAATTGGTACAGTTAGGAGAATTTTTTTCAGAAATAAATTTATAGAAAGAAAAAAAAAAAAAAAGGAAAGAAATCTAAGCATTTTCCCCTGGTGGAATTGCAGAAGGGGACGAAGCATCGTCAGACCCAGGAATAGAGAGAGAAAAGAGAGGATCGACATTCGCACAAGTAACAAAAGGAGCACGTGGCAAACGTACAGAATCTTGATCCTCAACAACACACAACGCTGTAATTTTATCTATGCACAACAGAAAAGGGAGAGGGAGAGGGAGAGGGAGAGGGGCTGTTGGAAAAAGAATCCACGCACCAAGTAAGAATTAAATTCCTTCTGTAGAAGAAAAATGGACAATACAAATGCGGTAAAGGGAATAATAAAAGAGTAGGTTCCTAGTTGGGGTAGTTGCAAGAGCACATTGGAGGGGAGGGGTTATTCTGGTATCGGATTCTTGTTTGTTTAATCCAACTCATGCCTACTTAATTCCCCCAAGAATGCGAATTCCAAAGAAGCCGGTTTCCTTTTGCCTCTCTCTTTTCTCTCCTGAATTTCCCCGTCCTTTCGATTCTCGAATTAGCTTCTTTTCGGGATTTCATTATAAAACTCCTTACTTCTCCTTCGCTAAACCAAAGAAAAATTACTCCGCAGGTTAGCTCTCTCTCTCTCTACTGATTTCGTTTCTCATTTTATTAAATCGTTTTGAAAATCTGCATCATTCCTCGTTTTATTGTTGAAGAAATATGAGGAGGTTTTTTAGTGTAAAATTTGGTGGAATCATAGGTGGAATTAGAGTAGGTTTTGATGGAGGAATTGGATTTTTAGGTGTTACTTTGGAGCGAATGTTGGAAGATACTTAGACTGGGAACATGCACTTTCACTCTGTGCTTTTTGATTCAAATTTGCAGGTAAGATGTCATCAATTGTGGTTTTTTTTTTTTTTTTTTTTTTTTTAATTTCTTAAACCCTTTTAGGTTGAGTTCTTGGTTTTACTCTTTTTTTTTTTTTTACCAAGAAAACAGTGTTTTTATTTTTGCAGAGGACTTCATGGCTGTTGTGTGCTGTTTGCTAGTCATTTCACCTATAGTGTTGGATGATGTAGATTGGTCAACTTGATCATAAGAGCACTTAACCCTTTTTTTTTTTTTCTTTTTCTTTTCCTTTTACTTTAATCATGCGTGTTTTGTATCCATCTAATATGGCTTAATGCGAGTCGTGCATGTACCATAAAACCTTGTTTTCTTGAATTTGTTGAGTAATGGATTTCTTTCGTGTTGTGCATGGTGTAATTTGAATGTCATTATTTATCGATGTTAAAAGTTAATTCTTTTGAATATCTCAGGAGTCAATCAGTTGCACATGAGCTATAAGATGGACAAGGGTCAGAAGGCTGTTTTAGCTGACCAGAGATTGAGCTCTGAGCTTATGGAGAGTAGGGATGGAGTTCAAGAACCATGCATATGGTCATCTCCTGAAGGGGGCAAGGATGAAGCTGAACTTGGAAAACGGATCTTCTGCAATAGGTCATTGAACATGAGAAATATTATAGCTGTCGGCTTTGATATGGATTACACATTGGCACAATATAAGCCTGAAACCTTTGAGAAACTTGCGTATGAAGGCACGATTGAAAAGTTGGTGTCTAATCTTGGCTATCCTGAAGAGGTTTGTCTTTCTTAAAACCTGTGCTGCTTTGCTCCATTGAATTTGACAGTATGTTGGCTAAGAATGGTGTTTCTATGCAGTTGTTGGGCTGGACATTTAATTGGAAGTACATGGTCAGAGGATTGGTTGTAGATAAAAAGAGAGGCAATATCTTGAAGGTTACTCATCAATAATTTCTCATTAGCTGTTTTTTACTTAAAGAACATTTGTGTGGGAAAATATTTGAACTAGTGATTTGCATTATACAGATGGATCGTCATAAATATGTGAAAGTGGCATACCATGGATTTAGAGAGTTGACCAAGGAAGAGAAAGTTGGCACCTATGGGAATACTCTGATACGAGATGCTTTTGACGAGCCAGATTATGCGCTTATTGATACTCTTTTCTCATTAGCTGAAGCCTATTTGTTTTCCCAGCTTGTTGACTATATGGACAAAAACCCAGGAAGAGTTCCAGCAAGAGTAGAGTAAGAATGCAACATTTATTTTTATTGTCTTATGTGGTACCAGGTCTTTTATTTATTTATGTGGATTCTCTATAATAGTAAATTCCAACTAAACCAAATCCCTTTTCTATTCCCCTTCATATGCTGATTCAATTTTGCCAACTTAGTTGTTGCTATAACTTTGTTTAAGATTAAAAAAGCTTTCAGGGCCTAAAATATACCAACTTCAGGCAGAACATGTTTCTCTGCTGTGAATTTCACTGGTTTAGCAATAAAAGTGTGCACTTTGAGTGGTAAAAACAAGCATGTCTACGTATGTGGTTTAAATACCAGCAGAAACGTCATGGTACGGCTATATAATACAGATGGGGTTCTTAACAATGAATTATTCATTTCCTTGCAAAGGGTTTCCATATTTAAGGTTATCCAACTTTTAGGAGTCAAGTAATTATTGGGGTTCGTATTAAAGATGAAATGTTATGGTGTTGCTATTGAATAACATCCACAAGAATCACCTACAGTTGTTTGTAGATAATAAATAACCAATTGATGTGGTGGAGGGTAGACCTGTTCTTCAATGAAGTGTAGATCTTGAAAGCTCATTGTTTCACAACCAACTCTTTCAGCTATGCTCGCATGTACAAAGATGTTCGATCTGCTGTTGATATGTGCCATCGTGATGGAACTTTAAAGCAAATGGTAGCAAAAGATCCTATAAAGTAAGTTAAAAAATCGGCATTAATTCCTCGAGCGGTTGTCAATCATTGGAGATATTTCTGCTTTTCTATTTATGCTGCTTTTCTATTTAAGAAGGTTAGATTTATTAGTTAAGAAGAGACCTTAATTGCAGTTTATTTTGCAGTTTGTTTTGCTGAATAGACAAATGATCTAATGGATGCTGGTTTAGACAGAATAGACAAATGATTTATATTATTTTTGGGTTATTTGGAAAAGGTTCTTTTAACTTGTTCTTCTTTATTTTTGGTTATGGGTGCTTTTGTCTTTATGTCTCTGGGCTTCATCTACTAGGTACATCAACGAGGATAAGTCTATAGTTCCACTTCTCAAAATGCTCAGGGATTCTCGACGGGCAACGTTCTTGGTAACAAATAGGTATTAAATCTTCCCCTCTCCAATCCTGTTCTTTTCCCCATTGGAATGCTATGGATAATGAATATCTTTTAATATTCAGAACAGATGTTACATAACATCCTGGCAGATTTCTTTCTAGTTTCTTGCATGTGACTTTTCTGGATGTTACAACTTACTTGAGATGGGACTATAAGTAATCATTGCTTTATCTTTGCAGTTTATGGGACTATACAAATATTGTGATGAATTTTCTCTGCGAGTCCCGTACCCTCGATGCTTGCAACTTTGATTGGCTTCAGTACTTTGATGTTGTCATCACTGGCAGGTAATGTTTTTTTTCCTTAAAACAGCATATTTAATAGCTAAAATATTGATTGTTGATTCCTTTTTTTATTAAAGAAGTTTAGTAATTAGCATTTGGCATATAATTTGCACCAAAATTGCAAAAATATTATTTTAACTAATGGCCAGCTTCCATCAGCATGTTATAAAACCATGGATTGCATTCTTAAAGATGCTTTTAATAGTCTTGTTCTGATAATAAGATAGAATTATATCCACACTTTGAAGTATTAATTTTCACTCTTGTTTGAAAAATTCTGTTCTGCCAGTAGCTCCAATATTTTGTGTTTTAGGGTAATTTATGACAGTTGTTGACTTTGACTATATATACAGTGCAAAACCTGGATTTTTCCATGAAGAAAGTAATGCTAATCTTTTTGAGGTTGAACCTGAATCTGGCAAGCTTATCAATACTGATAATGGAACTCCTATGGCTCAGGTTAGTGTAGCAGTAGTTCTATTGTCCCTTAAACCTGTTTGACATTCTTATGCTTCTCCTTTTTTTGATCAAAATGTAAGTGTCTTATGCTTCTCCTTATTATGTCTGTCGGTGTGTTTTTTATTCTTTTTTCAAAAAGGTTGGAAATACTTCACCTAGCATAACACTGAAGAAGCAAAATGAGCGTTGCAGGGTTTTCCAGGTATGTTAAGAAAGTTCTTAGTTAATTAAATCCATCTAAGCAATTGTATATAAAAGGCAACATCAATGACTTTAGATCATATCAACTGAATTTTTAGATAGAAATGACAAATACGAGACATCTAATGATGTCCTTCAATCTGACATTTCAGGGAGGGACTGTTCGTCATCTGCATAAATTACTCTCAATTGGGTCAAGTTCACAGGTAATTCTGTCCTGTTTATCATTCTTAACCTTGAACAAATTATATTTCCTTCTAGTATTCCATTTTTGTTAAATGGGTGTGCAAGGCATGGAAGGAAAGTACTGCTCATAAACATGAAAGAAAAAACCTTTCTTGTGATTATATACTGTACTTCTGGGCATGTTGGATGACTGCTCTTTTGTACTGTTATTTTGCGGAATTATATCCATGGGAAGAAAGAATGTGGGTTTGTCATTTTTCTTTTTTTGTTTTAATATTGAGTAACTTTATGATTGATGGTTGAAATCTTTTGTACTGTTATTTTGCGGAATTAATCTTTTTTTGGTTTGTCATTTTGCTTACATCAGATGCTGAGCTGCTTGCTCTTGATATCCTTTTTTTTGGATTCATGCATGTGAATTTTAGATCTAACAACTGTTTAATCCCATAGGTTCTGTATGTTGGGGATCATATCTATGGAGATATTTTACGCAGCAAAAAAGTTCTCGGTATTGCACTCTTTCTTGTCTTCTGATTCCTATTTTCTGTAGCCTTTGAAGCTAATATGGATTATCATTTTATGTAAGGCACTTATGTAATCAACAAATGGGGTGTGCACAAAACTATTTTAGGGTCTGCATGGGGAATGAATAAAAATAGAAGTTGACACGTGCTATCTCTAATTCCTCACTTGAACATCTAGAATTCCCCCTTGCACATCAAGCCCATCAATCACAGTTTTGCAATTAAAATATTATATTTAGCCATAGCTATGGGGTGTGGTGCGTGTCTTGTGTTGGTTTTTGTGGTTTACCTGCCCTTTATGCCTCTATGAGCAGGTTGGAGAACAATGCTTGTTGTTCCAGAGCTTGAGGCAGAGGTAAAACTGCTTTGGGAACTAAGGGACTCACGCAAGGTAATTTTTGAAATTTCTTAAGCTCGGATGACAGTTTTTTTATGCCTCGTCCTTGTAGAAAAGGCTAACAGTGGAAGTTCAAGATTCTGAATCTCACAAAGGCATATTCGTTAATAAACACCAATTACTATTAGTTGTTTGGTTAATTGTACAGTCAGAGAAATCTACCTTCTTAATATTAATTTCTATTACTGAAATTGCTCAAACCGAATCATTGCATGGAATGCATTGAGGAACTGTAAAATTGGTGCATCTCTTGTGCTGGAAGTCGGAGAGCAATATTTGTGTCTTCTTCCTTAGACACCTGTATTTCAGGACTCACTGTTGCTATGTTGGACTTTTTTACTACCAGTTATCCAGGTGGTCATGAGATGCTTAAGTTTGTCCATTTTGTGGTCCAATGTTTGAAATCTAATGATAATTAAGCTATTCGAGGATGTATTAAGTTGTTTATCCTGGTCAAGTCAGTTGCTCTTCTTTTCCCTTGCATAAACTTTTTGCAGGCACTTCAGTTGATGAGAAGTGACCGTGATCACATTGAAGATCAAATACATCGTCTAAGGTGGTCTCTTGAGTAAGTACATATCTGGAGTCTTATTTTCTGATCATGCTATGATATAAAATCACCTCTTAACACCCCCAAAACCAACTTTATCTAAAGTCTGAAAGGTAACGGGAAATTTTATGTAGAGTTATATAATCTGTTTCTCCCAACCAATTGATCCATGGTAGGGATTTTCCTAAATTGTTCTTGTCTTTTCTTTGTTACATTAGCTGCCAAAATCTAGACTATAGTGGTGCTTTTTATTGCAATGTGGTAGATGCAGAATAAAATGAAACCTGCAGTTTGGATTTTGAACATTGTGTTGTGCACTAATAAACTTGCTTCTAGTAATTGCGAAAAAGATGGAATACTGCTGACATGAGTAAAACAAAACTTGTGAAAGAAATGATTGATCCGGTATGATTTTAGTTCTTTTGCTTGAAAAAAGTGAAACTGGAATTTCTTACACAGCTTTGAAGATCTTAAAGCCGATCAGAAGCAGGAGAAGTCTGCTTTGGTAGAGGATCTGGAGGTTAGGTTGCTTGTGTGTGATGCTAGTGTTGCTATTGGAATATTTACAGATAGATTATTGAAGTCACTGATTAGTTATTCAATGGTTTCTTTGAACAGCTCCAGAGGGATCAAGTAAGAATCAAACATCAACAGGCTCAACGAGAATGTCACCAAAAGGTAAAGCTGCTCTTTTGTCCCTTGCGACTCCCAACTCTCTGCAACCAGTCTAATAATAAGGTTTTGATTTTTGACTTCACTGATTAATTTACAGTTTCACAAGGTCTGGGGACAACTCATGAAGACGGGCTACCAAAACTCTCGCTTTGCACATCAGGTGAGATCTAAGTCCTTCCATCATAGAACCTAGAGCTGCTTTGTGCGTGCTTTCTTTTCAAAAATGCTGGGCCAAAATTATCCTACATTTTTTTTTTTTTTAATATCATGAAGCCTCAGTGTTCATTTCGGTTTGTTCTTAAATGTCTTCTGCACAAACAGGTTGAGAGATTTGCCTGTCTTTATACCAGTCAAGTATCCAACTTAAGCCTTTACTCTCCAAACAAATACTATAGACCCGGTGAAGATTTCATGCCCCACGAATTCAATATTCTTCCAATGTGAACCCTGTTTGCTTGCCGACTACAGTTTAAAAGGGGGCATGATTTAATTTTTTTTTTTTTTTTGCCATGGAAAAGGATAATGATAATCCTTTAACCAAAATGTTTTTTTTTCCTTGAATGAAAGTGTGACATGAATAACTCTGTTTTTATACAACAGATGCTTACAACTGCATTCCAAATATTGTCTATAGTAGCTACGTACGAGATTTGCTCGATTGAATCATGATTTCTTCCCAACTTAAAAAGTGTGGCTATATTCTGAGCGTTTATATTGATAGCAACAAGTATATCACACAGTTTTGACTTTTGAGTTGTAAACAAAGGTGAGAGGAGATTGACATATTTTAGAGAGATACTGAGCAAGGAAAATTTGATCATTGATCATGCAACTGCTAGCAATCCAATCCCAGTATTAATTTTCATTTTAGGTTTTGTAGTACATTTTGTAGCAAATTTTATTTTATTTCTTTTGCTGGAAAATTAGACGGCAGCGTTCTTGATGCTTGGTTGAAGGCCCACGTTATATTATTTGGTTCATAACGGAAAACTTTTAGGTAGCGTCATTATTGTTTCAGGGTAAAAGAAAGGGATAGTTGAGACAAAAGCCTAGATGGAATAGAAGACGGAGATGTGTTTAGCAGTGTTACGGAAGACATAATAAATAATTATGATAGATATGTATTATAATGTTTGAAATAATATATAGATATTATTATTTTTATTTTATTGCTAATCAATATTATTTTTTTGAACTCGTGGAAATTGTACTAAAAAAGATTTGCAATCATTGTAAAAGAAATAACTCATTGCTAAGAAGATATAATCAAATTATGATTAACTCAATCATTAAATCATTTCTCTAAATATATTTAATAATAAAATAAATATTTAAACCAACTATTATGTAGGAAAAATATTTTTCTGAAATATTCAAAAAGTAAAAAGAATCACAAATTCAAAATACAAAAATATTTTCAGGACACCAATAGATAAACTTTTGAGTTACAATAGGTTAAAACACTGAAAGGATAGTCAGATTGGAATATTATTGGCAAGATATGCCGAAGGATGACTTAATTCAAACAAAATTAAGTTTGAAAGTCAATTTGACTAAAATTAAAAGAATTAATTAAATTCAATGATTTAATTAAACTTTTAATGAGTTTAATTGATTTAGTTAAAAACTTAATTGAAGAAAAATTAAGTTTGAAGGTGTAATTCAAGTCAATTTGCAATAATTACCGGATCAAGGATCCAAATGAACTTTATAGAGGCTATTTGGTGCAATTAGGAGTTTAATTGTAAGTAGTTTTAAGGTTAAAGTTACCAAATTGAAGAATCCTAAAACCAATGATCCTTGTGAAGAAGGCATGAAAAGTAGAGGATTCGACTGAAATATTCCAAGATTGAAATTGAAAAAGCTCTAAACAATTGGATTTGATTGAGGGCTTAATTGAAAAATTTAAAAGAGTAGGGGCTAAATTGAAGAAGATACTATAAACGAAAGGCCGTTTATTTGGAAAAGAGAAACCATAGACGAGTTGCCCTGTTTCAACCCAATCCTGATCCTTATCCTCTCATAAAATACATATTTTTTTCTTTTCAAAATGCAGTAATGATTCCTATCAACAAGATCCAACCATTAAAATCATTATTTTATTTCCAAAAGATAAAAGAAAATACCACAATAACCTATCTCAATCACAACTATAAAGAACATGCCTGGGTTGTTCTCTTATAGACTCTTTCAAACCTTCATCTTTGCATCAATTAAGATTATAGGTGCCAAGATCAACGCACATTATGTTCCTATACAATTCCAATCGCTCAGATCTTCATTTTCCCTCAAGATTCAAGAAAAAAATCACAACAAACTCATACCCCAACTGCCAAATTCCCAGATGGTGTAACCACCTTGACAGATGTAGAACAGAACAAGCTTTTTTCATTGGTTGTAGTTAATGGTCATACTTTCTTCTTGAACATCAAGGGTCGAGATTCCACCAGCTTTTAACCCTAGACACTCCCTATTTCTCTTATAAAAATCCCACAAAATCATAATCAAAGAGTAGAGCTCATAACCCTAGAGACTTCCCATTTCTTCTATAAAAATCCCACAAAACCATAATACAAGAGTAGCCTGAAAGGAGGGAACACTACTATAAACAAGGCTTAACCTAAAAATTTTACACCATCATGCAACCTCTCTCCTCCTCCAACCATTGACAGTCATAATAACCCATCTCCACCATTATTTATAATCAAAACCAACCCTAAAACCACATCTAAATCAGACCAAAAACAACCTTTATATTATTGCCAGGAACCCACAAAAACTCCAAACATGATGCTGCCTTCATCATTCAACCATGGCAGCCGAAAGGGAGCAACCCACCACAACATATAATTGATCAAGTCATCATCTCCTTCTAATGATGGATTAGCCCATTCTCTATAGCCTTTAGTCGTGATAACAATCATTCCAAACCCAACGCTGCTTCCTTTTATTTTCCAACCGAAGGGCTTGGAGCCTCTCACAAGGAAAGAAATAAGAAGGAGAAGATGGGCCATTGTCTCTCTCAACTAAAACAGAAGAAAAAACTAAGAGCATCTCTAGAATATACATAAGTAAATCTAGTTTAATGAGAAAAGAGCATATCTTTCACTGATCTCAAGGGATATAATTCTCTTCATCATCGTTGGTGATGTTATATTTTTAAGCCCTTAAGTCTTTCCTAGTCTGCTAAGCTTCAAGGTTCATTGATAAGCCAAGAAGATCTCAACATGTGCCTATCAAGAATCCCAGGTTTATAAAGCTGTGAAGATCTAATGGAGTGGAATTAATCCACTGTGGTATCCTACAAGTACAAGAAAGAAGAGTCAAGTTCTATTTTGTTTTGTTTGAATAAGTGCCAACTATTTAGTAGGAGTCAGTTGCTAGAGTCTTAATTCCATGTAGTTTTGGTAGTATTTTAGGAAGATTCTGTTATTTATTCATGTATTTAAACTCTGGTATTATGTAGAGAAGAGGGAGTTCATTAAATAACAAATACATGTGGTATATTCTCACCTAAAAAAGAATTCTATTTGCATACTACTAAAAGCTTTGACTGATACCTATCATTTGGTATTAGAGTTGATACACAATGGCAACCAACAAAGAACAAATTAAAAATCTTGAAATGGGGCTTGGAGGACTTCAGGATGGTATGAGTAAAATGAAGCTTAACATTGTTGACAGGTTCCACCAAATGAAAGGCACCATTAACAAGCTAACAGAGGCTTTACTATCAAACAAAAAGGGGTCCAACAATAACAACAATGACCATAGTGGTTGCACTCGCCACAATAAAGAAGAATTCGTAGAGAAAATAAAAGGGGGAAGACAAATGTTCTCATCTAAATTGGCTAAACTCGAGTTTCCAATATACTTGAGGAATGACCCTACTAAATGGTTCAACATAGTAGATCAATTCTTTGAGTACCAAGGCACTACCGAAGCTCAAAAGGTGTCATTGGCATCTTTCCATCTCCAAGGCAAAGCAAACCAAGGGCGACAATGGTTATGAAGTGCTTACAAATAAGGAAAAAAGGGAAGTGAAGTGTGTAATTTTTTAGGAAGAATTATGGGCTCGATTTGGGCCGTCAGAGTGTAAAGATTTTGATGAAGCTATATCAAGGGTGAAACAGGTGGGCTCATTATATGACTATCAAAAAGAATTTGAGAGACTAGGGAACCGAGTGTTAGGGTGGACCCAAAAGGCATTAGTAGGGAAATTTATGGGAGGCCTGAAACCAAAAGTTGCAAAAGGAATAAGGATGTTCAAACCCAAATCATTGAAGGAGGTAATAAGCCTAGCACGAATGCAGGATGATTAACTAACTCGCTAGCAAGGAATCACAAATCTATTACCCTTTATTCATAATCAAATTTCCCTCTTTTCTCCAACAAAAACACTAGCCGTAACGCCCAAGAAATGCCTTGCTTGGGATGAAATGCAAAAAAGACGAGCTCAAGGCCTCTACTTTAATTGTGAAGAAAAATTCACTCCAGGCCATAAGTATCGAAGGCCCTAGCTCTTGTTACTGGAAGGAGACTATGAGTCGAGCATAGTAGATGATGAGGACCCTATAAATGATAAACCTAAAATATCACTACGTGCTCTTACTGGATGGTCCACTTCAAAACTATACGAATCATGATGAGATTTGGGAATCATGATGAGATTGTCCTCATTGACAGCGGATCCACTCACAATTTTATTAGTGAACAAATCGCTAATTGGTTACAACTTATAGTGATACCAACCAAGCCTTTCAATTTGAAGGTGGCAAATGGGAATCCATCAAAATGCCAAGGGAGATTTGAAAACATCCATGTCTTGCTTTAAGGTATTCCATTTTTCCTTACTCTTTATACTTTACCACTAATTGGGTTGGACTTGGTTTTAGAAGTTCAATGGTTAGAGAAATTAGGGATAGAGATTTGTGATTAAAGAAAAATGACCGTGGAGTTTCGATGGAATAATTGAGTTTAAAAGCTACAAGGGGTAGATGCTTAGCCCATTCAATTCACATTTCTAAAGGTTGTCTCAAAGGAATTACACTAGGGAAAATCCATGTTTGCTATCTGTTTGCAAACAAAAGCTAAGTAGCCAGCAAATAGGGTTAAGTCAGAAATGCAGTAGTTGTTGAAGGTTTTTGAAGACATTTTTCAACAGCCAGAACAATTACCTTTAGTAGGAGAGATTGACCACCACAAAGAAGGAACCGAGCCTGTCAATATGAGACTCTACAGGTATGCCTATTTTTAAAACGCTCAAATTGAAAAACAAGTCCAAGACATGTTAAAATTGAAACTTATAAGATCAAGCACTAGCCCCTTTTCATCTCTTGTCTTGTTAGTTAAAAGAAAGATGGCACATGACGTTTCTACAACTATTATAAAGCCCTTAACGTTGTAACCATTAAAGACCAATTTCCAATCCCTACTGTAGATGACATGTTAGATGAACTACATGGGAAAACTTTTTTCACTAAACTAGATTTGACCGCGGTTACCATAAAGTTAGGGTATATCCACCCGATATTCATAAAACTGCATTTCATACCCATAATGGTCATTATGAATATTTAGTCATGCCTTTTGGTCTTTGTAATGCTCTCTCTACTTTTCAAGCCATTATGAATTTCATATTTCGCCCCTATCTTTATAAATTTGTGTTAGTATTCTTTGACGACATCTTGATTTATAGTCCCAATTGGATAATGCATCTTGAATATTTTCAAAAGGCTTTTGAAATTTTAAGGCAACACTAATTTTTTGTTAAACTGAAGAAATGTGCATTTGGTCAATAAGAATTGGAGTACTTGGGTCATATTATTATTCCTTAAAGAGTAAAGGTAGACCAAGAAAAAATACAAGTAATGTTAAATTGGCCAAGGCCTACTAATATCTCTGAATTGCGTGGATTCTTAAGCCTTATTGGTTACTACAAGAAATATGTCCTCAATTATAGGATTATGGCTTGACCACTTACAACTCTGTTACAAAAAAGACCATTTAGCTGGAATGATGAACCAGAAACAACCTTTGAAGGCCTTAAAAAAGCCATGACTTTCACACCAACACTTGTAATGCCTAACTTTGATGAACCTTTTGTTATTGAGTTTGATGCTTTAGGGGATGGAATTGGTGCGATTCTAACTCAATAGGAATGGCCCATAGCCTTTATGAGTCGAGCTTTAGGGCTTTAAAAAAGAACATGGTCAACTTATGTAAAAGAGATGTTGTCCATTGTTGTAGTTGTCCAAACTTGGAGGCCATACTTGTTGGGCTGGAAATTCTTAATCCAAACAGATCAGCTCAACCTAAAATATCTATTGGAGTAGCACATCACTACTTTAGAACAACAAAAATGGGTGTCAAAGCTATTGAGGTATGCATATGAGATAGTGTACAAGCCTGACAAGGAAAACGCAATTGCGGATGTACTTTCATGCATGACAAAAAGCCCATGTCTTGATACTTATGTCCCACAAACTCAAGTATGGAATAACATCAAAGAAGAGGTTGTTTCTTATCCTTACATGCAGAAAATTGGCAAAATGGCAACCAAGAACCTTGACAGCCCATATACATGGTGAAATGGGCTAGTTTATTACAAGAATCGAGTGGTGGTACCACCAATTCTAACATCATTCAACAACTATTGTGAGAATTCCTTGACTCACAACTTGGGGCCCATTCAGGGGTGCTTCACACTTACAAACGACTTGCTCAACATTTCTATTGGCCATTAATGCCTTGGATGGTGAAATAATATGTTTCTTTATATGATGTATGCTAACAAGCTAAATCAAGAACACTCTCTCTAGCAGGACTATTGTAGCCGTTACCGATTCCATGTCAAGTTTGGGATGACATCACGATGGACTTCATTGAGGGTCTTCCATAATATCGTGGGAAAAACACCATTCTAGTTGTTGTTGATCGCCTTAGTAAGTCAACACATTTCTTGACGTTAGCTTATCCCTATACTACAAATATGGTGGTTGAGAAATTTGTTGACGGTGTGGTGAAACTTCATGGTATGCCGAGATCCATCATTAGTGATATGGATCTAATATTTATCAGTCATTTTTGGCGTGAGTTCTTTAAAATGGTAGGCATAAAATTACAGATGAGTTCCGCCTATCATCTATAAAGGGATGGACAATTTAAAGTTGTCAACAGATGTGTCGAACAATATCTTCGATGCTTTGTCCATCAACAACCCTGAAAATGGAGTTCTCTCCTTCCATGGGTTGAGTTCTGGTATAACACTTTATCACTCCTTCATGAGAATGAATCCTTTTTAGGCTCTATATGGATATCTACCACCAATAATCCCACACTACCAAGTAGGCATGTCACTAGTAAATGAAGCAGCTTAACAACTCACCACACGAGATGGAATATTATGTCTACTTAAGGCTAATTTACATGCTACTAATAACCACATGCAACAAGTTGGTAACTCAAAAAGGTGTGATCTTGAATTCCAAGAAGGAGATTGAGTTTTGCTTAAACTCCATTCCTACTGCCAGCAATTAGTCTTCAAACGAGCATGTCAGAAATTGGCAAGCCGCTTTTATGGTCCCTATCAGATTCAACAAAGGACTGGCAAAGTGGCGTATAAGCTCAAGCTTTCTAAAGGATCCTGTATTCATTCTGTCTTCTATGTTTCATTGCTTAAAAAGAAATTAGGAGACTTTAACCTCATTATTGTAGAGTTACCACTTACCGATGATGATGAAGAAATCCTCATAGAACCCGAAGCCATCTTGGACAGATGTTAGGTCAAAAAAGGGTCAAGATTTGTTGAGGAAAGTCTTGTTAAATGGAAACAACTTTCAAATGAAGATTCTACTTGGGAAAATGCTTAAGAATCGTGAGAGAGATTTATCAACTTGAACCTTGAGGACAAGGTTCCTTGAAATAAGGGAGGTATTAATAAGCCAATAAGATCTCAACATGTGCCTATCAAGAATCCCAGGTTTATAAAGCTGTGAATATCTAATGGAGTTGAATTAGTCTATTGTGGTATCCTGCACGCTCAAGAAGGAGTCAATTTCTGTTTTGTTTTGTTTGAATAAATGCCAACTATTTAGTAGGAGTCGGTTGCTAAAGTCCTAATTCCATGTAGTTGTGCTAGTATTTTTAGGAAGAGTCTGTTATTTATTCATGTATTTAAATTGTGGTATTATGCAAAGAAGAGGGAGTTCATTCAATAACAAATACATGTGATATATTCTTTACCCAAAAAAGAATTCTATTTGCATAATACTAACAACTTTGACTAGGACCTATCATTTATGTAAGAAGAACATGTACAACTTCCCTTCTTAACTTATTTCATGAGGTTGCAAGTTGATGTTGCCATGTTTTAGTTTACTAGATGAATATACCATTTCTAGTTTTATCTAGATGGTGCATTGTTTTGGTTAATAGATAGTGAAGATATGAGATGCAAAACAAAGGTTCATTTATGGTTAAAAGATGACAATTCATTTTCATGGAAAGAAAACAGGAAAGGTGGTATTCGTTTTTTAAGACAGTAATATAATATTCTTGTTCTTAAAAAAAAGAGAGAAGTTTTTTTTTTTTACATTGTATTTTGAAAAGAAAGGGTGGAGCATGCTTTGTTTTAAACTGTATGAGACTTTCTAGGATTAATAAGAAATGAAATATCACTTTTCTAACATTGAGCAGTAGGAAAAAATGTAAGTGCTTGGTAAAGTTCATTAAATCTATCGTGCTTGTTTTCTACGTGTACATGGTTTCTAGGCATAAGTTATATGCAAGTTCATTAATTCAGTTGTTTCAATCTTTTTTTAAAAATCATTTAATTTTGTTTCCGGCTTTCAATTGCTAGACTTAGAGGGCAAAAAGCTATTTTTGGCCTTTTGATCTTGAGAGAGAGGTTATAAAGCCATTGATAAGAACTTTTTGAGAAGCTCTAAGTGTGAACACATGAAAAAAAATAGATGGTTTTTGAAAAATAGGTATCACAATTAAGGTTGATTGGGTTGATTACTACTAAGGCTTCATCAGGGCAACTCTAATGTAAATGTCATCGAAAACCACCTGAAGTTGGTAGGAGGTGCATACCTTTTGTTTGGATCAAACCATACTCAATTTGGAGGTCTGTAGGATCACATTTATTCATCTAAAGGTCTTTCTTAGTTGAATGATGGTGGTTACAACCCTTGAGGTAGTCGAAAATGCCTCATTCATTCACCTGAAGATGCCTACTCAACCAACTAAGACCGTTATAGAAGAAGATGAACATATGATGAACGACATGTCGTCTAGGTTAAACCCTAGACATTTAGGTTTTGGTAAAGTTCAATTTAGTCCATTCTCTTCCAATTTCTTTTAATTGCACTCAAAATTATCTCCAAACTTTTAATTGCATGCAATTACACCCATGTCAAATTCAAATATTAGCCCCAAAGTTCAACGCCTTTTACAAACGAGTCTTTGTTTTTCAATTTGTTCAATCTCATCCTTAATTGGCCACTAAAATTTCAATTCCTTTCAATTTAGCCTTTGATTTCACCAATTTCTACCCTCGAAATTGCACCACTTACAAGTTGGTCATTGATCTTGGAAATCTACAATTAAATTTTTAATTGGTCTCTAAACTTTGATTTTTCATAATTAAACACTTGATTTGACCAATTAAATTTTTCAAAGTCCAATTTCAGTCCCTATACTTTAATTTCTTCCAATTAACACCCAAATTGACTCCAAAAATGAATTTCCCTCGCAATTAAGTCTTTAATAAAATTAATTGAGCCTTTCAAAATTCTCATTGAGTCCTTAACCCTCCAAATTTGCATTTCTTTACCCCAAATAAAAATATTTCCACCAATGAGGCATTTTGTTAGCTAGAATTGAGTTGCTAATTTTGTCAATCTTATACATTTTATTCCTCCAACTTTTCTACATGTCATCTTGGTCCTCCACTGCCAACCTTGGCAATCTTCCAGGATTTCTTCATGCATGTCCATTATTTTTTGTGTGGTTAAAAATAGGTAACAACAACGCATATAATTTTCACTATATATTTTTTTATATATAAGCATTAAATTTTTTATTCATGGTTATATTCTTTACTCGATGTCAAAAAATACACCAATAACACCTACACATTAATTATTTTGCATTAGGAAAAACAATTATTCGACCTACAACGAGGCAAGTTGAATAGACTCACTCACACTTTGTTTTTTGCATTTAATTGCACAAATGATTCTCGATATATTTAATTAAATGTATGCACAGGCTTTTTGATTTATAACTAGAATAAAAAAAACACATTTAAAAACCTTGCATATTTTGTTTTGCCAAAAAAAATATCCGACCCACAGCAAAGCACAAGTCAAGATAACTAGTATTTAATATTTGAGATTGTGAATTTACATGTATGATGCTTTTCTGGTATTAAATAAACTACATTTTTAAAAATAGAAAAATAAAAAAAGTCCTTAAAAAAAACATATTTATGATTTACATTACATATGACCAAGTTTCTCAAAAAATAATAATCATGTTTGCATTTTTCATAAAAAAGAAAAATACAAAAAAAATTGCTTGATTTAGCCTAAAACAAATAAAGAAAAAAAGTTTTTATATTTTGCATGTATTATAAATTTAATAACAAGTTTATTAAAGATATGAGGACTTGATCTAAATTTTAAAAACATTAAAAAATTAATTTTGTTTATTTTTACTACCAACGATAATGAACTTACACATAAAATGTATTCCTAGTTTTAAAAGAAAAAATACAAAAATATGTTTAACTTTAGAATGGCTAGGCTTGACCTATAAAATTATGGTCCACTCTACTAGGGTGTATCTCCTTCAACCAATAGATAAAACAACGGTTATAAAAACACAACAGTGCCTTAATAATAGTCAGACAAATAAACAATGCAACTTATCTTAGATAGAGTGTACTAGGCATGATATTGTCATTCCTATACACAACCATTTTTCTTATCTAGATTCTAAAAATCAGTTAGGGTTTTTAGTGACCAAAATACTAGGTGGTGACTCCAAACCTTTTTAACCATAAAAAGGATAAGAATTTCTTCTTTCCACACCACCCAGAATCCTGATCTAGGAGAATGATTATTGCGACACGGCACACGTGTGACAGGATGTTGACTCCACTAGGGAGTTTGCTATGGACTAAGCCTTGTTGTTTGTCTGATTGTTGTGTTTTATTCTGGTTGGTCTGTGCATTTATTTTCAACATGCTTTATATACGCTTTAGTTTTTGTACATATTGCTCATACATTGTATATTGGATATGGATTATTGTCTCATGTATTACATGATTTAATTTTTTTGAGAACACATACAAACTTCTAGGTTAGTTGGGGATTAACGATTTACCCTATTGATGCAACCATATTATTCGATAGTTTCACCCACATTTAACTAGTGTTTTGCCTATGTTATATATATAAAATGCCTTGAAATTCTTTGTTTTATGTTTTGAAGGCACTTTTGGATGAAAGATGCAAAAAGGAGTAAATTGGAGGTAATTGACAGATTTGACGTTCAGTCGATGTTTTGTGCAGAGCATGAGTTCTAGAGGTCGAAATAAAATGATTCTAGTGGCACTAAAAAGATAACATCCATAACTTTCTGGAAATTTAATGCAAGAAAAATAAAAAGAGAAATATCATGGAAATCACATCCTTCAAAGTCAAATCTCGCATTCTGCCAATGTTGACCTTTGGCCATTCAAAATTCAATATCTGGAGCTACAGAAGTCCAATTGATGCAAACTTAATTTTGTTGAATTTCTGACTTAAAGACCTATCAACGCTTCAAATTTTAGCAAAAAAAAATGTCATATGAGGGAGATATTCAAAGATGACAGCTGAATTCTGCCAGCAAACAGGTTTCGTGAAGTAACATGTCCAAATTATGTTTTGAAGCATCTAAACCGGCGTCCAAGTTTTTATTTCAGCAATTTAGCTCCTCTAAGTCAAAGCTTGAAGATTTAATGCAAGACTATTTCTCCTTTTTAGGAAAATAGTTATTGAAGTACTTAAATGTAAACTGTCAGCTTAAGGGAGGACTATTTTGTAAAATAGGGACTAGGGTTTCTTAGCATATAAAAAGAAAGAGAGAAGAGAAAGGGGGCAGCAGCCAGAAGTGAAGAAACACAAACTCTCCTCTCTACAAACCAGAAATAATGCTTTCTTCTATCTTTAAGAGTAGTTGTTCCATAGATATGCAAGGCTAAGCTCGTTTTCTTGGTTGCAAGGACGCAACAAACCTTCGGATTTCAAGAACCGTGAGATTTATTCTTCCTTCAATTCTCAGTTTATATTATGAATGAGTATGATTGTTTTCCTATGCATATTTTCTATGATTGTTATTGATAATTGCTAGAGCGGACTCTAAGTTATTATTGTGAACAATCTATTGCTAAGTTTGATATCAAAACCGGAATTGTGATATATGAACTTGCTAAGCAACTAAGCTTGATAATTGTGGTGGAACTACGTTATTAAACTTAGAGAGAACACTCGAACAAAGGAACACAAGCTGCGGATAGCTTGGTTGTCAAGAGATCAATCAATTTATCTAGTTCTTAGGGCTGCCATTGAACTAAATCATTAAAGCGGACATTATGATTGTTTGTTGGTTAGGGTTAGTTATACGGCGGATCCGTTAATTAACCAACGTTAAGAAAAGATAAAAAATCAGAATATAAATTGAAGTTTCATTTCAAGGATCGGTTCTAATTTCTGTTGGTGGATGTGTGCTTGCGACTAAGGTTTGTTTTCTTGATAAATTTCAGTTTCAATTGATTTTGTTTGCTAGTTTAATTTCTTGCATAGTTTAGATCATCACAAATCAAACCCCCACCAATTGCATAACGTATAGCATAAAAATCTGAACCAAATCTTCCTTGTGGGATCGACCCCTTGCTTGCTCTATATTATCATGTGTGTTGTGTTTTAAGTTAGGGTAATTAATTTTTGCGACCGCGACATCGCAAATGACTATTAATCATGTTCAGACCCGTGAAACATCAAACTCAGATGTGAGTGCCTGCTTGGTAATGATGGACATATTTGCCTTAGCCATTTCTTGCAATGCCCCTATACTATCCTTACGAGGACCATCACTATAAAAATCTGAGATCCTTTTGAGACCAGGTGAAAAACCTACCTATACTCACTTAATGAATAGAACGTATCCTTACGATGTATGTGCCATTTATCAATTCATCAAGGGAAGCCCTATATGTAACATCCTGAATTCCAGGATTTTTGGGTGAAAAATTATCATCACATAGATTCTATAAGAGTTTGAGCCATTACAAATCGATTGAGATGAATATGGATTCTATTGTTGGTGTAATAATGACATCAGATGAAGACCATTGTCAACCCCAAAGGGCGAACCTGTATTCAATTTACCTTTCCTTTCTGCAAGTATATCATATTTATTTTGCAAACTAGCATGTTTTTCATTTGAAGGAGAAATATAGCCCCACCCCTAAAAAATGCCGCCCTCTTCTAAAAAGCAAATGGGAGACAAAGAGGATGTTTAACCTAGGCCGAAACATGATAACTTTCTAAGAATGGAGATGACTCTGTTAACTAATCTGATAGGACAAATCATTCACTCTGAATGGTTATCATGCTAGGAACCTCACACTTGGAAGCCAATAATGAGAAGTTCACCATGAACATGCCCCTTGTCCCTCTGCACACTCTCATTAGAAGAGAAGTTTTGGATGCTTATCTAATTAATTAAAGTTTGTGAAATTTTGCTTCTAACACCCCAAGTTCACTAAAGATTCATGTTGTCTTTTCTCATACTTCACTGCATATTGCTACAAACCAGATACACCAAATACATTTGCCTTTGTTTTAACCTGGATATCATAACCATAAAATACAATTTCGAGAGTGATTTTCTCCCCTCCCAATTCTCATTAATGATATCTATTAAAGGCTAAAAAATGCCCATCAAATAATGCCTCAATTACTTAAACCCATCCAACCATCTTTTCCTAAATGGTATGACGAGAATGCCAAATGCAAGTACTATGTATGAGTAGTGGATCGTTTTATTGATTGTTGTCAAGGCTTCATAAGAAAGATTCACCAACTGATTCAATATGAATGGCTACCATTCCAGGAGAAAATGGTGTATTCAATATAGTCACTCATGATCCACTTCCAACTAGGGAAATATGCTATAAGCCAGATGTTGAGATTCCTAGAAAACTCAAAGCCTTTAAAATTGTCAAGTATATAGGAGCACAATGTCCAGAGACTCGCCTCATGGTATATTATAGTAAAATGGCTAAAGTAATTTATGATGAAGAGCTTTTGATTTGTCACTTTTATAAGAGCTTGACTGGACTGACTCTTAACTGGTATGTAAGTTTGATTGGCTTTGAAATGAAGAGGTGAGAGTATATGGTCGGTGCCTTTTTAAAGAGATTTATATATGGCTTAAAAAAGGCTCCAACTAGATTTAACCTTCAAGGAATAATGATGCGAAATGATGAGTCAATTAAGAAATACGCTCTAAGGTTGCGTAAAATGGCAACACAAACTTACCTCTTTTGTGCCTGAAAATGAGCTCATTGTCACCTTTATTAATCCTTTAAAAGTCCCGTATTATAATTAATTGATCGGTAATTCATTAGCTTATTTTATGGATGAAGTGACTATCATAGATAAAGTTCAGCAAGGCTTGAATTTGGGAAGGATTAGAAATCCAAGGGTAATGTTAGATGCTATGTCAGAGGATTAATAAAAAAGAGGATCCTATATGGGGAATACATGTTAAAACCATTCCGTAATGCAACATCCCATTCAGCCATTTAGGACACTGCCTATTTTCACATCACCAAATACTTTGACACCTTTATTAAAGATTGATATATCTTTACCATATGAGAAATGTGAATATCATGATGAGATCCTCAATCACTCGATTGAAAGTTGAAAAAATTTCAAGTATTAAGTCTGAACGTTGGAAAACAAGGGACAAGTTGAGTTTTTGAAGGATAACAATACCAACTACATTATCACCAGACCATCTTAAGTATAGCAAGCGAACAATAAAAATATGGATGAGTGCTAAGAAAACACAAATGTTGCTAGGAAAGCTAGCCTAAGAAAGGATGTTGCATTGTTAATCCTATTGTTATGGAACTTTGTTACTCTTGCTTTAAGTATGTTTCCCATATGTGTTGGGATCACATCACATGTTTTTAATGAAATATATATTTTATTTATATTTTTGTTGTCTTGAAATAGAGAGATATTTTGTGAAAGTAATATTTAGTATTTTTTTGTTGTCCATGATTAGATAATATAATGGTAAAATTAGCCGAACTTCAAGATGTGCTAGACAAAACGCTAAGAGGCAATCCCCACCATTTTAAAGCTTATTGATCCTTAAAATTGATCCCATGGCTCTGTTCAAAACATTGTGACCAAATAAATTTTGTAAAAAATATTTTTTCCAAAAAAATCCTGAAAAATTGGATTAGCTTTTTTATTTTAAAAATAATTCGATGTTTGTTTAAAATAGCATTTCAGCATCTTACTCAAAAGATGACAAATGGATTAATTTAGCAATTCCTTCTTGAGGTGACCAAACAAACTTGAACTCAAGCAATGAAAAATGAGTAAATATGCAAAAACTCACATCTCATGTCTCTCCATCCATATTTTAACTTTATACATAATCACATATAATTGGATTCACTAGTCATTGATTTATAAGAACATAATCTCATGAAAAAGTCTCAAACCATTATACTGGACAAGAATATAATTTGTCAGTTTTAGCTGCTTGAAATAATGAAAGGCCATCTTTTTTATCCTTTCATGCTCTAGAATATACCCCATTGCGATTCTTATTTGAGCTTGATTGAGCCTTTCATTAATTAAACTTGACTAGGATCACACTCTATACTCAGGGAAAATAGAAATTCTAAAAAATCAAAGGTTGATCCTGACTATGATCATACCACACACTAAGTGGCAATCATAAATTCAAAGATCAAAAAGCAAGAAAGCCCAAAAAACTCAAATACTGGGGGCATGCCTGAATTAGGAATAAAAAAGAAGGAAAATCAAAGCAAGTAAGGATGCCCCACCACAAACAATAAAAAAAGGAAAATTAAAGAAATAAATGAAAGAAGACTGGAAGACAGAATGAGTCAAATAAATGGCAGTGACCCTAAGTTTTTAGAACTATAAAACACTCTTTAAGCCTACAAATCCTTTATTTTATAGCCAAGAGCCATAATCTACATTATATGCCTTTAAAATTCCTTTATGATCAAACAAGCAAGCAAATAACCTAAACTGATAAATAGTGCTCTCAAAATACAAAAAAACTTTTCATAAGAATGATGACATCACAAATAAGTTACTTGTTATTATTCATGTTGATAAAATAAATGCTAAAAAATGAGACAATTTTTTTCTCAACAAAACCTTGAGCTTTTACTTGAACCTCTTGCTTGCAAACCCACAAAAATAGAAGGTTATTTGACACAACCAAAGAATTGATGTCTTCTCCCAAATGTAAGAGTGTCGAAGTAATAAATAATCCGGCAAGACCGTGGTCGAATCACAGGGAGGTTAACTGTATAAACTACAAATAAAGAAATAGATAATAACAGAAAAGGAGTTGAAGAGAGCTTTGAGATGTGATATTGATATAAAGATTAAACAAGGATAAAATAATTGTCAAGGTTAGAGGATCCACTAATGATATTTCAAAAAAGTATAGTATAAACTCCTTTTATTACTCAACTGGAAACCACACACAAAGGAGGTTCTAATCGGATTATAAATTGTTAACATGATTACATTAGTTATCTTATTCGAATAATGCTAATACTTGTAAATGTTGTCAGGTATTCATGATTATAACTTATGCTAACAACAAATCAAGTTCCTTTCATAGCACAAGTATCGGTTATACCATACAGTTGGGCTATGAAAGTGCTAAGTATTTGTTGTACCAAGGGTTATACAACATAAATCTAGATTAACCATTTAACAAACAAAGTATTAAAAGTGAACAAGATAACAAAAACAAAACATGGTAGTATCAAACATTAAAGTCCATGTTGAGTTTATACTATACGTATTCTTACACCATTAGTGTAACTTTTTTACCTTCACATAATTAACTTAGCTAAACACAATGAAAGAGAGAAACATAAATAAACAAGATAAGAACATAAATAAGATATAAGTTAACTAAGTAAAGGAAAGGAAATAAAAAGCATAAACAAGAGATTAATATAACCAAAACTTAAGCATTACAAAAATATAAAGAGAGAGAGCAAGAACATGATCTTGATCTCAAAACCAAGATGCCTAAATGCATGACAAATGTCTCCTTTTATAGACCAAAATTTGAAACTATTGATTTAATGACTAATTGTTGAGTGGGTGACCACATCTTGACTTGGTGACAATCCTTATCTTCTTGTCTGAACAAAACGTCATTGCTAACATCAGTATTTGAATAGATTGTCCTTATGAAAGTTCTAAAAAATTATCTCAACTTTCCAATAAAAAACAAATCGGTGCATTTAGACTTCTAGAACTCGAGATATGAGCTGAACACTGAACAGTGTTTGGGCTGCAGGACAGATTCTAACTTCTCCGTTGCTGCTAAGATTTGGACTTCCAAACAGTAGAATTGAGTTTTGGACTCCGCATGAATGTTTTAGGCCTATGTCTTAGCTTTCTAGCCATATAAACAAAATTTAAATCCAAGATCTACAGCTCCAGATATGACCTAATAACTGAATAGTGTTCCAGTTTGGACTGAACCAACATCTCTTTTCTAAACTTAACCCTCTCTTTGTCTTCTCAATTTCAGTAGTTGAACTCATCAATCAATCCTTTGATTTATGTGATAGGCCTGCATTTAAGATGAACATTTACCATAAATTAAAGGTATCTTATATTATTAAACATGTTATTATAAAACATGCTCTAGTTAAGGAGTTATTAATACTTCAAGTGCAAAATGATGATATAAAACCTTGATAAAAATGCACGTTTAAGTACTAATCATTATCTCATTATGTACCTTCATCGATTCCGATCTTGCTTACATAAAAGATCAAATTATCTTTTTTCTAAAGATAAACCCTTAGGGAGTTGAAAAAAAAAGCTTGTATCAAAAAAATTCCTGGAATAAAAAAACACAAAAGTTAAAATTTTAGGATTTTTATTTAAGCCATGGATAGTCAAATTTTAAGATGACATTTCCTTCTTACCTTGTCAATTGTCAACCAAATACACACGAAAATTGTATCTTAGTGATGAATGACGTGTCTTAAGGTTACGATTGAAGAAACACTTTTAAATTTACATACCCATGATTTCTTTGCAACAATGAGACATGAACGGATAAGATATTTAAAATTTGTGATTTGATTCTAAAACAAAAAAGATTATTTTCAAACAAAAAGGGTCATCGATCGAGTTTGCAAAGTCCTTGACAAAGATGATGTTGTCACATTTTATGAGTCATCATTAGAAAGTTGAGTAACCAGGGGGTAATGTGTGTAGACCTTATGAGGGCTAATGAATAATATCCAAATAAGTTGAGGGCAATATTGCTCAAGGACAATCTATGATAATGGATTACTTGATGAATTCCATCAGTAATTAAGAGTAGCGCTACACTTGGGGAACATTTTCATGGTTAAGAGGTGGTTTACCCTTTGAAAGTTGACTATAAAGATTTTATCACATGAGTGTATTTTGATGAATGATGAAGAGATGCATATAACCAGATCAGCTAGGGGCAATTTGAAATAGATGATTTAATAAACTACTTCTCCATCAAAATAAATAATAAGTGAGCAATGGTGTAAGAATACCATAATTAGGGGCACTGTTTGATTAGGGGGGAAACACCATGGCTAAGAGAGTTTGTCATTTTTTAAGGAATGATTAACTGAGCATAGTTGCATTTGTTTCCTAAGGTCCAGGCTATGTTATAAAGAGGTAGTCAAACACATTAATCACACAGACAAAACCTGAGTGGGTTGAAGAATCAAGCAACCAAAAAAACTCCTCTCGTAAATTATAAACCTCATCCATCAAGCAATAGAGAGATGACAAAGAAAGGGGGGCCTATATTTCACTACAAGTAAAATGCACGCATAAACATCATAAAAGATCTTTCAGGAATTTTTAAAGAAGATTCCTCGAAAGCAACTAGAAATGATTAAAGACCCAGCATTTAAAGTCAAATTTTCTTTGACCTCGTCACTTTTTAAAATGACTAAATCTTTGAGATGACCGTTCTATAAAAAGGTCAAAATTACAAATTTTGTTCGAGCTCAACACTCTAAAATGACTAAATCTTTGAGTTGACTGCTCTATAAAAAAGGACAAAATTATAAATTTCTTTAAGCTCGTCACTCTTTAAAATGACTAAATCTTTGAGATGACCGTTCTATTTATAAATTTTCTTCCAGCTCACCACTCTCTAAAATGACTAAATATTTGAGATGACCATTCTATAAATGGTCAAAATTACAAATTTTCTCTGAGCTCGTCAATCTTTAAAATGACTAGATCTCGAGATGATCGTTATATAAAAAGTTAAAATATCAATTTTTTCTTCAAGCTAATCTCTCTTTCAAAAAAAATTTCTTCAAGTCTGTCACTCTTTAAAAATGACTAGATCTTCAAGATGATCACTCTATAAGAAGTCAAAAATTCAAAATCTTCTTTGAGTTGATCTCTCTTTCCAAGAAATTTTCTTCAAGCACATCACTCTCTGAAATGTCTAGATCTTTGAGATAATTGCTCTATAAAAAAGCCAAAATTACAAAATCTTATTCGAGCTGATTCTCTTTTAAAGAAATTTTCTTCAAGCTCATCACTCTATAAAATAATCAAGTTGAAAAAATCTTTGTATTTTCCACACCACAAGAAGGGCACACGAACATAAATCATTCATGAAAAATCCTTGGTATTTTTCACAGCATGAGCAGGTCACCTGAACACAGATTATTCGTGAAAAATCCTAGATATGTTTCACATAACGGGCATATTACCCGATCATAAACAATAAGCAGGTCACCCGATCACAGACCATTTGTGATAAATTCTAGATATTTTTCACATATTAGGCATGTTTCCGATCATAATCTATTTGTGAAAAATCTTAGATATTTTTCACATTATAGGTAGGTTACCTATTCCTAAACCATGAATAGGTCACCTGGTCACAAACTATTTATGAAAAATTCTAGATATTTTTCACATCATGGGTTGGTCACCTGAACAACAATACCATTTTTTTAAAGATAAAGAAAACCTTTAATTTTCCAAAATAATTGAATTTTGAAACATCTAATATTCATCAAATATTTGATGAATGAATCTAATATTTGATTAACGAACCTAGAGTAAACATAAAGTTCTTGGGATAAAAATGCTTTATAAAGGAAATTATGAAGATGTTATAATTATGAGATTCTTATTGCATCAATACATTGTTCCTAAATGTTCTTGGCCAATGCTCTATTAATACTAAATATTAATTAGAACTATTGAAACCGATACATATTATATTCTTTCCTTTATGAAAGGAAGCAATTGTTCTCATAAACTAAGATATGAAGGATATTTAGAACTAATATGTAGGTGCTTGTCAGATCACATGTACACTGAACTAACCCATATGAGAATTTCATATGGAGAGATCACCTGTGTCTATGGAAAGGCTCACGTGATGGTTGTGTAGGTGATTCTTAAACTTGAAATCACTAAGTTATCATATTTAAGGAGTGTTATATTTTGATCATGCTACACGTTATGCTAATTAAGGGTAACAAATGAGTAGTTATTAGATATAATATGAACTATATGAAGATATTTAAGTAATCAAGACATGATTTATCACCCTTAATGAATTAGAAAAAATGTTTAATCTATTCTCAAATAGTATTGATTGTAAATTCTTATGTGAGGTTAAATGAAATTCAAAAATAGTTTTAAATTTTATTCAAAGAATCAACGACTATGGTATTGAGAACAAACATCATTTGCAAAGTAGACACTTCATGCTATAATGTCTAAATCAGAACATTGTTGATGAAGGGATAATAATTACACTGAGAAACTAGTCGTTAAAAGGTTAAGTCAAACCACTTATGATTTTTCTAATATTTGAGGGGTCATGACAAGTTACTAGACATTGTACTTAATCTTTAAATATAAATTAATCAATTGTTGAATTGATAATAAATTAATTAATTTAATCTTATTTTATTTGGAATTGTGATTTATATTTAGGTTAACTTATTGGAGAATCTAATGTGTCACACATAAAAACCATTGATTATAAATTAAAATGAGATAATTAATCATGTGTGACTTAATTATAAATAAATTTTAGAAATTGAGGACTATAATGTAATTAATACAAGTGATTGCAATTCTAGATCTAGAAACAATCAAATAAGGACTTGATTGAATAAATTTCTAAAATTAGCCTAAAATAATATATGAGATATTATTTAAGGAGAAAATTGATATTTTACCAATTATAGAGTTTTTAGGTTTCTCTATAAATAGAATGCTATGCCTCCTACTTCATGTGAATGGTGATGTAAAATATGAGCAGAGCACAATACTTAAACACTTAAAATATATAAGAAAAGAGCCAACACTTTAAAGTATAATGATATCTCTCTTCTAAAATGATTTAGGATATTTCTCACTAATGGTTCATGTGGATTATTGTTAGAGGCAACACACTTTGACAATTTATGGTTTGCAACACTTAGCCTTGAAGCAAATATTTAAAGTCTAAAAGAATATTTGATCTTTAGGTAATCTTCATATAAACCCTAAACAACTCTAGATCTGTCTAACGAGATCCTTGAGACTCCCATTTGTTTTTTAAATTTATCGTTTTTGTTGTGTATATGTATTTCGGGAAACCCAACAAAACAAATATGAGAAAGTTAGGAATGTAATTTCTAGAAAACCATTTTCTATAAAACAAATGAGTCCTCAAATATTTCTATTTCTTCTGTCTTAAAATCTAGCACCGTCTTAAAATGAAGCATGACATGAACCACGTGTTGTGCTCAAATTGAAGGACTCTCTTTAGTAATCATAAGGTTCATGTGTTAAGAATTCTCTCAACAAGCAGTGTAATGTAAGAAAGAAGAAGAAGAAACTATAATGTTACAGAAACAATAAATTCTTATTACTTGTTTTTCACGTTTCTAATACAAGGCCATTTATGCAATGACTATTAACTAACCAAGTAAAAGCCCGTTAACTTCTAAGTACTAACTATCAATAGATCAAAACTATATTAACTAACTTTAACTATTGTTTTTGTAATGCAACTGTTGCTGCTACCATTTCTGCTATATTACTTGTTGTTGTCGCCACCGCCTTCTTCATTCTTCTACTAAAAACTCTCTTCTGATTTCTTCCAATTCTATTCAATTGGTTCACGCAATGTTGCACCCTAAGCTGCATCATCATACAAAGCATTACTATTAGGATGTAATAAGGGGGGAGATAGAGACAAAGACTTGAGGAACACACAATTTATTGTTAGTTAGTTAGTTGGAGATTAGTTAAAAGAATTTGTTAATTAGTTAGCGGAAGAATCTATTAGTTAGTTGGTAATGCTCAATATAAAGCTCATTATATTGATGGTAAAGGATAAGAAGAAAATATACAAAAGACTAATCCATTCTCCTTCCTTTCTCTACCCTCTCTCTCTTACCTCTGTTCTTTCTGAGTTTCTATCCTTCTTCCTTCTATTCTCTCAATTTGTTAAGCTGAGCTTAACAATTGGTATCAAAGCCTTAAAATCCAACAACATGGTGAAAAATCATAAATTGAAAAATATTGAAGATCACTACAAGAAGTTGGAGGAGCAGATGATGCAGAACCTTCAACAAGAATTTCAAGAGTCTTTGGTCGATCAACAAAATAAATGGCAAGAACAACTTAGTGAATAAAATAGGAGAACTGATCAAATTAGTTCACAAATTGAAACACCATCAAATCAATTCCAAACATTCTTTGCTAATCAGGTGACGAGGAAGGATTTGGGAAGCAACTCCAAGGGAATATTACATACATCAGCAAGGGGTAGTCCATTTGGAATGCTATCAAGAGGAAAAGGTCATGTTCGGGGAGATCAAACCAATGAACAATAAAAAACAATGAATAATCCTTCTCTTCCAAGGATGTATCTTATGTCATTTTAGGGAGATAATCTGAGAGGCTGGTTTAAAAAGTGCAGAAAGTTTTTTAAACTCAACTCAACTCTTTTCCAACAATGGGTAGAACTAGCATCTCTTTACTTGGAAGGGAAGGCTGAGATCTGGTTTGAAGGCTACATGTGTGGTGTGGAATATTCAATTGATTGGGAAGAATTCTCAGGAGCCATAAGCAGCAGGTTTGGCAATAAAGCTAACATAGTATAGGAGTTCAACAAATTAACACAGGAAGGTGGTATTGAGAAATATGTAGAGAGGTTTGAGGAGCTTAAGTCACTAATACATTCACTAAATCTCTTACTTCCTGAATCCTACTATATCTCTAGTTTCATTAGTGGATTAAAGGAAGATATCAAACCTATATTAAAGATACTAAAGCTAGTGACATTGATGACAACTTTTGATCAAGCTAAATGGCAGGAGGAATCGAACAGTTTCTTGGCAAGAAAAAACAAATTTGTATCCAGGCCTACAACTGCTATACAATCTAGTAGGCCAATGGGTAATTTTCAAACTAAGTACACCAATTCATATATGAATGATAAACAGTAGAAACAAAAAGTTTCGGAGATTATGTATGAACAAAGGTGTAGGTTGGGGCAATGTTTCAAGTATGGAGATAAGTTCATGCTAGGGTATAAGTACAGTGTTAAAGGATTACACATGATTGCTGGTAATGAGGAGGACGACTTTCTGGATGTAGAAGCAAAAAACATCATTGAAGAGCAGATGACAAATAAGAAGATTAAAGAATATAGTCTATCATTAAATACATTGGCAGATAATTATGCACATAACACCATTAGGATTAGAGGCAGTTATCATGGAAAGGAGTTAGTAATCCTCATTGACAATGGAAGCACACACAACTTCATTGATGAGCACATTGCGCGAGAATTGCAAATCTCTGTAGAAAGATCCTTAATCTTAGCAGTAACAATAGCAAATAGCAGTACCATATTATATGATTCCTATACAATGGGGTTTAAATGGTTTATGCAAAACTATGAATTTGTAGTAGATTTAAAGATTTTGAAACTAGGAAGGTGTGATGTAGTATTGGGAATGGATTGGCTAAATTCACCAGTTCTATTTGATTTCATCAAAATAAAAATATCCTTTAGAAAGGAGGGAAGAATGATCGAGCTCAGAGGCATTGTGGAAGGAGCCAATCTTCAGTGCATTACAGTAGAGAAGGTCCAGAAGAATTTAAGGGCAGTTATAACGGGGTTTGTAGGGCAATATTTTTTTTATAGAAGTAAAAGCAGAACCACACCATGTACTTACTAACACATAGATAACAAGATTGCCAACAGACTAGGCAACTGTATTTACAAAACCAAAAGAGCTTCCACCTACCAAGAAACATGATCACAAGATTCCACTAAAACCAGAAGCTTAACCTGTCAATTGCAGATCCTATAAAAGCTCATTCTTTCAGAAGGGAGAGATCAAAAGGATGGTTAAGGAGATGCTACAACATAGCATTATACAACCAAGCATAAGTCCTTTTACTTCTCTTGTTCTACTAGTAAAGAAGAAGAGCAAAACATGGTGTTTCTATGTGGACTTTAGACAGCTAAATGCAGTCACAATTAAGAACAAGTTTCCCATTCCTCTGATAGATGACCTATTGGATGAGTTACAAGGATCTAGCTTCTTCTCAAAACTGGATCTAAGGTCGGGCTATCATTAGGTCCTCGTGCATGAAGGAGATATAGAAAAAACAACACTTAACACTTACCAAAGGCACTATGAATTCAAGGTAATGCCTTTTGGTCTCACGAATGCTCCCGCTACTTTTCAAGCATTGATGAATGATATCTTAAAACCATTCTTGAGGAAATTTATCTTAGTATTCTTTGACGATATCCTCATTTATAGTTCTTCTTATGAAGCACATATCAATTGCTTGGAAAAAGTCTTAGAAACTCTTAAGATTAACCAATTGTTTGCAAAAAAATCTAAATACACATTTGGTGAGCCACAAGTGGAGTACTTGGGACATATAATCTAAGTGGATGGAGTGGCAACTGATCCTAAGAAGATGAAGGCAGTGCAAAAGTGGCTAGTCCTAAGATCCATTAAGGAGTTAAGGGGATTCCTAGGCCTAGCTTGTTACTATAAAAAATTCATTAGAAGATTTAGTGTTATCAATAAACCCCTAACATATATGCTCAAGAAGAATAACTTCTTTTGTCATGAGGGTACATTAAAGGCTTTCCACATTCTAAAAAGAGCCTTGTGTGAGGCTTCAATACTAGAATTGGAGCGATGTTTAGCCAAGAAGGAAGACCTTTGGCATTTCTGAGCAACGCTCTAGGGGTTAGACACCTGGGATGATTCATCTATAAGAAAGAGTACTTTGTTATTCTGATGGCAGTTGATAAATGAAGGCATTACTTGGAACCAGAATAGTTTGTCGTTCAAACTGATCACGAAAGCCTCAAGCATATGTTAGACCAGAAGATTCATACTTCTATTCAGAAGAAGGGTCTAACTAAAATTATTGGGATTGAATTATCAGATCATTTACCGAAAGGGAAAGGAGAATAAAGCTGCAGATGCATTATCTAGAAGGGATACTTATGTGATAGGCAAACTACAAGAGGACAAGCTAGAAGGTGGTGGTTTCACAACCATAACAAAGATAATTTAATCCTGGTATGAGTAGATATATGCCTCCTATAAAGAGGATACCATTATACAGGACATGGTCACTAGTAAGATGGTGGGGATACCACATAGTTTCCTAACTTTGTATACGAAGATGGCATGATCAAGTATAAGGGAAGAATTGTCATAGGGTCTACCAAATTGTTGAGGGAAGACCTCATCAAGTCTCTATATGATTCCTATATTGGTGGTCATGCGGGAATTTAGAATACCTATAAAAGACTTGAGGCTCACTTTTATTGGCCCTTTATGAAGAAACTAATGTAAAGGATAGTTCTACAGTGTGATATTTGTAAACAAGCTAAGGTAGAAAAGGTTGTTTTTCCTGGATTGTTGCAACCCCTACCAATTCCAAGGGGTACCTAACAAGACGTTATAATGGATTTCGTGGAAGGGCTTCCAAGATCAGAAGGAAGGAATACAATTATGGTCATTGTGGGTACCTTCCAATTATGGTCGTTTTATGATTTAAGTATGTTCAAATTCTGACGTTATCAATGACGTTTTGTTCAGATAAGAAGATAAGGATTGTCACCAAGTCAAGATGTGGCCACCCACTTAACAATTAGTCATCAAATCAATAGTTCCAAATTTTGGCCTATAAAAGGAGGCATTTGCCATGCATTTAGACATCTTGGTTTTCAGATCATGCTCTTGCTCTCTCTCTTTGTAATGCTTAAGTTTTGTTTAATCTCTTATTTATGCTTTTCATTTCCTTTCTTTTAATTAGTTAACTTATATCTTATTTATGTTCTTATCTTGTTTATTTATGTTTCTCTTCTTTATTATGTTTAGTCAAGTTTATTATGTCAAGGTGAAAAGGTTACGTTAATAGTGTAAGAATAAGTATAGTGTAAACTCAACATGGACTTTAATGTTTAATACTAACATGTTTTATATTTGTTATCTTGTTCGCTTTTAATACTTTGATTGTTAAATGGTTAATCTAGATTTATGTTGTATAACCCTTGGTACAAAAAATACTTAGCACTTTCATAGCCCAAACCGTATGGTATAACCGACACCTGTGCTATGAAAGGAACTTGATTTGTTGTTAACATAAGTTATAATCATGAATGCTTGACAACATTTACAAGTATTAGCATTATTCGAATGAGATAACTAATGTAATCATGTTAACAATTTATAATCTGATCGGAACCTTCTTTATGTGTGGTTTCTAGTTGAATAATAAGAATTTATACTATACTTGTTTGAAATACCATTTGTGGATCCTCTAACCTTGATAATTGTTTTTATCATTGTTTAATCCTTATATCAATATCACATCTCAAAGCTCTCTTTATTATTATTATTATTATTATTATTATTATTATCGTTCTTGTTGTTGTTGTTGTATTATTGTTATTTATAATTTATATAGTTAACCTCCTTGTGGTTCAACCTCGGTTTTGTCGGGTTATTTATTACTTCAACACTCCTGTACTTGGGAGAAGACATCAATCTTTTGGTTGTGTTAGCTATGAACCTCCAGCAAGAGATATGGTACTCATGGAGGTTACTCAAGTTACGGCTATACAAGAATGGATACAAAGAAGAATTAATATAGATCAACTCATAAAAGGACTACTAGAAGGGGAGAGGAATAAGATGAAACAAATAGCATATAAGAAGCATTCTGAAAGGAAATTCTTAGTAGGGGGATTGGGTTTTCTTAAAACTACAACCTTACAGGCGGGGTAGTGTCATGTATAGGAAGAACTTCAAGCTAAATCCTAGGTACTATGGCCCTTATAAGTGATGGAACAAATTGGAGTTGTAGCTTATAAGCTCAAGCTACCAGAGGGTGGTGCAGTGCATCCTATGTTCCATATCTCGTTACTAAAATAAAAGGTGGGAGATGTAGCCATAGTTTCACAAACACTGCCAATAGCGGACGCAGAAGGAAGAATCAAGGTCTGTCCAATAGCCATTTTAGACAAGAAGCTTATGAAAAAAGACAATAAGGCTGTAGTGGTAGGCTTAATCTAATGGTCTAATTCTTTCCTTGAAGACACAACTTGGGAGGACTTGGTAAAGATTCAATTGTAGTTTCCAGAGTTTAACACCGAACCTTAAACTCTCGCTGAGGTCTGCTGATTCTTAAGGTCAATAATCTTTTTTAAGATGGAGTATTGTTACACCTTAAATTGCATCAACATGAGAATCATTACTATTAGGATGCAACAAGGGTGGAGCTAGAGATGAAGACTTGAGGAACACACAATCTATCATTAGTTAGTAAGTTGGAGATTAGTTAGAAGAGTTTGTTAGTTAGTTAGGGGAAGAATCTAATAATTGGTTGGCAATGCTCAATATCAAGCTCATTGTATTGATGGTAAAGGATAAGAATAAAAATATATAGAAGACTAATTCATTCTTTGCTTCGTTTCTCTACTCTCTCTCTTAGCTCTGTTCTTTCTCAGTTTCTATCATTCTTCCTTCTATTCTCTCAACTTGTTAAGCTGAGCTTAACAAGTAACAGCTCGTTTTCACTACACACTTGTTTTGTGCTCAAAAATTTGCATTTTTTAATCAATCGTGTGTGGGCTTTGATTGGGTTAATTCCATAATCCAACCAGTTATACACCTAGCCCTAGCTAACTTTGAGTCAACTTGTTGAATTAACTTAGTCTTTACAACTATGAGTTGATGATGAAGGTGCATTACACCTCAAAACTTTAAGAACTATTTAACTATATCATTCAAATTAAATTTTAAAAATCAAGTCCTATCTCTACGGCTTTATTTTATTAATTTTTTTTAGCATATTTATTTCTCACATCAGCATCTGGATCCTGAAATTTTGGTCCACTACTTTAACCGACGTAACCTCATGTTGTAAGGTGCATGTGGGGGCGTCGAGCGATGACGGTATCCATCTTCTGAAAGGATGTTGGAAAGGAAAGAGGGTTTAGGTATAATCATAAAGTTATAATTATAAGGTTCAGGAGTCGCTACCTAGTATTATGGTTACTAGGAAACCTATGGTCTGTGAGAGTCTGGGTAAGGGACTAGTTGTGCAAGGGAAATACATATCACCCCTAGTGCACCCTATCTACAGAATAAAGTTAAGAAAGATGTGGTTAGATTAAGTGCCAAAGGTCTTACCTAAGGGAAATCACTAGATTTGAAAGCAGATGTAAGAGTCACAGGCGGAGTCCCCTCACCAAAAGATTGTGAGGTAGGATCCACAGAGGTCAAAGCCAATGGAATGGGAGTAACATGGGTGTAGGAGCTACTTCCAGCTTTCAAGACGGGGCCCTTAACATATTCAAAAGCTCCTTCAGAGGAGGATTCATTTTGCATTGTTGTTTAATTATTTTTTTAGGTCGTGTTTCTATCTATTGGTCTTGTCTAAGGTTCAAGGTAAATCTCCATTCGTGAGGAAGTCTTTATCTTATCAGGTTAAATCTTAATCATTCTAAGGTCTATCATTTTAGCATCGCATTTATTTCTTTGTATCTTTAATACCTGTAGATATACTCTACTGTGTAGTTTTACACCACCAAATATTAAAGTCTACAACTAAACTCTAATATAAAATGAAAAAAATGATTGGTGAAAGGTTTTTGATATTTTGATCAAATCCTAATAGATAATTATAAACTAGTTACAATACCTATTTTTGCATTTTAAAACATGAGAAAGATGCATTTTTTTTTTGTTTTATAAAAATAATGCTTAGAAAACTTTTAGGTTTTGGCTGTAAGCACAAAAACAAAATAATTTTTTGTGTTTTTTTTTAAGATGAAATTAATTTTAGATTTTTTTGAGACTTTTTTAATATTTAAATTAAAAAAATCAAAGAAATCAGGTATTTTAATATCAGATTTGTATCTTACAATGTAAATATACAGCTCGATATTATGCAAAATTATTGGAAAAACATGCGACAAAATCACAAATATTTTGAAATGATCCATGAAATGTTTTGGAATTTTTTTAATTGTTTTTTTATTATTATATTATATTAATAATATATTATTAAATATAAATTGGGTTAGACCCTAACCAAACATTCAGGTCAAGCTGAAACAGGTCAGGCTTAACTGGCAGCCTAACAAAGACTTTTTTTTTTAACTATTTTCAAAATGACATAGTTTTAGGGCTTTAGAGTTTTAATTCAGGAGTTTGGCCAAAGTTCAATTTGGTCCTCTGACTTTTAATGTCTTTCAATTATACCTTTAATTGACCATAAATTTTTAATTTCATGCAATTTCACCCCTGCTGAACTTTAATGTCAACCTAAAATTTTAGCACATTTTCCATTGTGGTTATTGGTTTTAGATTTATGCAAATTGACCCTCAATTGGCCATTAAACTTCAATTTTCTTTAATTTTACCCTTGATTTCAAATAATTGAGCCGCTATAGTTTGATGTCTTTTGCAAAATAATTCCTGACTGCGAGTTTCTTCAATTTAGCCCTTAATTAATCCTAAACTTTTGATTTTCTTGTGATTTTTCCCTGATTTGAACCAATTGATTTTGTAAAAATTAAATTTGGTCATCTAAAATTCTAATCTTCTCAATTATGTTCAAATTGGGCTCCCAAACTTAAGTTTTCACCAATTAAGCCTCCAATAATATTAATTTGACCCATTTAAAGTTTAATTAAATCATTGCACCTCATTAAATCCCAAATTAATTTTTTTAACATAATTAAACTTTTAATTTGGCCCATAATTAAATCAATTTGGCCAATTAAAAATCTAATTATATTCATGGACTTAATTTTTATGCATATTCGTTAAAAAATCATTTAATTTGACCTTAAATTCACATTGTTTCTCTAGTTTTGGTCAAATAGGGTACGATTAAACTCCTAATTTATCTAAAATTACAGCTTGATTTTATGTATATCTGAAATCTTTTCACAACCAGCTTTTTCCTCATCGCCGGTCTTCTTGCTATTACAATTTATTTTTTATTTTAAAAAGAAACTAGATAAATTTAGAGGAATAACCTAGAAATGGGTCATGACACCTCCAATTATATATATATATATATAATTTGTTCACGTGTACAGTTAGAAGTTATTATTAGTTATATGGTTTTATTATTATTATTATAGTTTCTAAAAAACTTTGCTAAATGAAAATCAGACAACGATGCATCCGTGCGAAGTTAATTCCTCCAAATTCTTGTTATGTGGTGATTTAATTGTTGCTTAGAGGTAGATTCAGTTTGATATTTAGGCGTTGGGCTGCGAACAAAACAGCCCGATAAAAGATTCGAGTAATGGTCACCTAAAACTGGTTAGTGCATGCTTGACGCAAAATACATGTATTTTTATGATAGTGTATTTGTGCTTGAAATAAATAAATAAATTCAACTTTAATATTCTTTTTAAGTGGAAAAACCTGATAACATTGAAAAGAAACCTCATCTTTTACATCTCTGTATTCCATACTCAGGAACTACGAGAAATAATCAATTCCAGCTTGTGTCCGAAACTAACAAGCTCACAAAGCCTCAAGAATATTTCTGTAAAACAAGTCCTTCCACTCTCGTGTTGTCCACATTGCACGCACCCCATCAGATGAAAACCATCATTTAATGGCTTTGATTTTTGATGAAATGCCATCCAAGACGGATTCAAGGATGCTGTTGAGCACTCAAATGTGAAACCCACGCGATATATGAACAATTACGATCACCACAGCGGGTCATCTAATGCTCATCTAGCCTCTCCATATCTTGCATTTCAAGCAGCTCAGGGAAAATTTCGTTGGATAACCTTTTATTAGAAGATGAATGTTCAATCCGACCACTGCCTTGTGATCCAACTCTCCCTGGCTGCTTTAAGCCACTGATCCCCTCTCGGTTAGCATGGCCTAGAACTGTGACATTATCTGAGCTGTGTCTCCAACTACCAAAAAAAGCAGCACTCCAAGATCTCCTAGATGAAGTTGTCCTCAGCCTCTCTGAGCTATAACTGTCCTCTCTCACCACTTTCAGAGGGTTTTCCAACGCTTTGAGAACATATTTCATCGGAGGACGTTTGGAAGGTTTGGGGCTAAGGCATGACCTGGCCACGACAGTCATTGCCCATACCTCTTCCAATAAATCTTCATCTATGATCAGAGATGGGTCAACAATCTTTGCCACCAGTTCCTTGTCATATATACTGATCTGCACCAGCGTCTGTTCTAACCACTCTTTTGTGGTAGCATCATCTGATTTGCTGATGCCAAGCTTGCCAGTAACGAGCTCAAGCAAGACCTTACCAAAACAATACACATCATGCGCACAAGTAATCGGGGACGAGCCTGTCCATTATCAAAGACATATATCAGGATTTAATTAATTTTGTTTTCCAAACTCATTGAAAAGCTGAAGAACTGACACTTGTAATAATACCCAAAATCATTTGAGAAAAAGAAAGCTGCAATTGGCTAAATACTAGTTATGCATGAATTCTTTGTAAAACATCAACTTCGAAGCTATATCATTTGTTGGGATACTAGTGCAATGTATGAATAAAGTGTCGACCACGATTATTCAGTCAAGGATTAGAATATAAGAATGGATTCAGCTTCACAGTCATCTCTACTTAAGAATGAGCAACTGGGTCCTTGGCAATGATTGACCTCAAAGCAATCTCATAATTATTCCTACTATGATGGAAAATTAACGTGCTACAAATTTTAAAAGATTGATAATTTAACTTGTGAGAGTTATTATACGTACCAGAAGTTCCTGGATCAGAGACAGAGGATCTGCACATTAGCACGAGGAATTGTTATTACTACATCTTCGACAAAGCATAATAATAAAAAAGAAAAAAGAAAAAAGAAAAAAGATGAGCATTAGTCATAGCATCAATGAAAGGAAAATACATTAATCTTCTCTTATCTTACACATACAGCATTACTTGCCACTTGTTTTCGTGTAACCAAATGCTAAAAGAACCAAGTGCACTTATGGTATCATTTATGCTCAAGGACACTGATGATGCCAAAGACAAAAGGAGGGGACCAAACTACCTTAGAAACAAAACTAGTGAACTTTCCAGGATATTACATCTGGTTAATTGAACACCGAACCCATTTTCTGCTCATTATGATCACTTGTATTATGTAACATGGCAAAGAACAACAAATCATGGCATGTACAGACCACTGCCACAGTTCCTAGTTAATGCACTACTTCAAAATGCTCAAAGAAATTAATAGCTATAATACTTACTGGGACTTCCGCAAGAACCTTGTGAGAACACTTTGGTGTGAATCCCCTTCCTGGATATGAATCTCGCTCAAGCTTCCAAGTCGAACCTCAAACTTATCATCAAGAAGGATACTGCTCGCTTGAACATCTCTTCAAACACCAAAAGATAGTTGCATTTTAGAACTTCGAAAACAAAAAGGAAATTTTCCATCACAAAGATATAGAAATACCATGCAAGCTACATGACTCGTTCCTAGTTTAAACAAAGAAAATGATGTCTCAAGCATTTGAGAAGTGCTGCTATGATCTGCAGAAACATTATCCAAAGACAAATGCTCTCATCAATATTTGAATCTACATCCTCCGCTCTAGCCACACCCTATTCCTCTACTTGTTGAGCTAGTATTCAAGGGCAAAGACAGTTTGTAATTCAGCTTACACTTGAACATTGCAACATTTATTCCAGTCTCATATGAATTTAAGCAGCAGAAACCACTATTCTAATTAGCAATAAATAGGTGATCGAGAATATCATCTAAGACAGACCTTGTATCGACAAGATTTCAAGCACAAAAGATTGCGTACTGAATTCTGAATGTGCAAGTTGTGAGGTTCTCTATTCACATGATGCATTATAATTCTGATTCAGATATAAATAAAGCAAAATAAGATCACCATAATCAGAAAAACTATCCAATCAACGTGAAGGAAAGTGAGGCTATGTAAAAGAAAGTACGAGTACCTATGAACAAGGGGAGGGTTACACTCGTGGTGTAGGTAAGAGAGGCCTTCAGCAGCTCCTATTGCAATTTTCAGTCTCGTGATCCAATCGAGGGACTGCAAACCATTGTTGTCAAAATCGGTAACCCTGAACAAAGATTCAGCTAAGTCTCCATTTGGCATATATTTGTACACCAAAAGCTTCTGATTTTCGTTTTCCAAACAATATCCCAAAAGCGGGATCAAACGTGCATGAGAATACTTGCTGAAAAACTCTAATTCAGTCACGTAGGAATCCTTTTTCAAGCTATGCAAATTGATCCTTTTAACAACTATGGGAATTCCTCCTTCCAGAAAACCCTGGTAGAGATCTCCAGAGTGACCATGTCTAATGAGATTTCTTTCACTAAATTCACCAGTCAGACTGCGCAACTGTTCGTATGTAAATGACTCTCCCAGACTAGATACGCTAGTAGGATCCTTAGGAAGTGGTGGGCTATCTCCCTCTGGAACAGGCCCTACATCTGCGCTTCCTCTTTCATTTGAAATGGCATTATTACACTTCCTAAGGACCAATACTATCACCAGTATAAAAAACGCAAGGAAACCAACTCCACCAAGCAATACCACCAAAATGTATATCCATTGTTTGCGTCTCCTTGGGGCAGGCGTTGGTAACAGTTGCTGTCTTGGTTCTGGATTTCCAAAATAATCAAAAGTTAAGCCTCTCCCAGCATAAAACAAACTACAATCCTCCAACCTTCTCTGATCAGGGACCGCCTGAAGGCAGTTCATGTCAAGGCTACCATTGCTTGGACTAATACGAGGAACCTTTCCTTGGAAATAATTACCAGACAAATCAATGGAAGTATAGTTACCAGATAAACAAGCCGTAGTTCCATATAACTGATTGTTCGAAAGATTAAACACAGCACCACTGGCATGACCCTTGAAACTAAAGTTTGACAAATCACCTGTAAAATTATTAGCAGAAACATCAAGAACCTGCAAATTCCGCAACGACCACAACGCACCAGGAAGAGCACCATCAAATTTATTCTCTCTCAACTCCAAAACTCTCAATTTACCAAGACTCGAAAACAAACCATCAGGCAATCTACCCTCCAATCTATTATGCCCCAACACCAACATTTCCAAATTCCTCAACCGCATAAACTCTACAGGCAACGACCCGGATAACACATTCATACCAAGATTAAGCTTAACCAAGTGAGAAAGATAGCCCAATTCAACAGGCACCGAACCCACAAGACTATTATCAGATACATTCAAGAATTGCAGCCCAGAAATACTACCAAAAGTAGATGGTATGGGTCCAGAAAAGTGATTCGAAGAAAGGTCAAGGCATGATAGATTTCTAAGCAATCCAAAATCATTTGGAATTAGCCCAGTAAGTGAATTCCTTGAAAGATCAAGAACTAATAACTGCATTAACTGCCCCAATGCAGCAGGCATACTACCAGCAAGATTATTATTAGCTAGATATAAAGCATTGAGTCCAGTTAAATTACCAAGCGAAGCAGGAATCGGCCCGGTAACTGAAGTAGACCGGAGATCCAAAACCTTCAAAGAACCAAGCCGGTAACCAAACCAATCCGGAATTGAACCAGGAAGTGAAAACCCTGAAGCATTAAAAGACTCCAAGAAAGTCAAATTAGCCAAAGAACCAACACTGAAACTGGGGTTCAAACGCCCGGCCCGAGTCCGCTTAAACCCGGATATATTTATCCCAGTGACCCGCCCGTTTCTGCACTGGATTCCTGTCCATTTCTTGCAGGGGTTGGATTTTATCGGCCAGTCTGTGCTTCTTATCCCCAACGACGACCGGAGATCAAGCAATGCCGACCGTTCAATTCTTGACTTGAAGAAATCTTGCTGACCCAACGTGCACTGAAGCAACACCAAGATTGTGACTAAAAGAAATCCTTTCATGGCTCCTCCTCCTACTCCTTGTTATAATGTGGAGCTCGTGTCTATTGTAGTCTATGGTGGCTCATCATCATCTTCTTCTTCAAGAACCGGTGTTGGTGTTGACCTATTTCCTTCTTCTTTTCTGCTCCGTGTGCATTAACACGTACAGCTTCTTTTCTCGAGTGAAATGAAAGAGAAACCAAAAGAAAAGGAAAACAAACAGTTTTAAATGATTATTGTCCTGTGTAGTAATATTCCTTACCTCCAATCACGAGCTTTGATTCTGCTTTCGATGCAGCTGCTATTCTTCTGTGGAGTTTAGCCAGCCAGACTACTTGTTTCTTTTTTTTTCCTTTAAATAGTGATGATGGAACAATACAAGTAATAAAAGATGACCATGGATTTCTTTGGTACTAAATATTTTCTGTCTCTTTGCAATTAATAAAATCTTACAATACTATTTTCATCACAACGCCAAATATACAGTTATTCATGATATCGGTGACGGATTTTGTTTAAATAAAAAAAAAAAAAAAAAACAAATTAAGCAGGATAATTTGACACGTACGGGGTTTTAAGAGAGGAGAAGCAGACATTAATGACAAAAGTGATATGCCCCAACCGTCGGGCTCTGTTTCTGCTTTCCATTGCCGCGTCACTTTCACTGTCACTGGACTGCTTTAAATGAAACCTGCTGTTCTTAAATGTGATTCATCATGCGCAAGAGTTTGGGTTCAACTCTGAAATTATTCTACTATTTAGATTTGAAAAAACATTAAAAAAAAAAATAAATGTTCTTTCTAAGCTAAACACAGTTTAAAATGTTGCATTAACATGTAGATGGATAAGAAGAAGATGTGAAAACTGAGTTATGCTGGCTGGCTGGCTGGCCGGCCGTCCATTGGCTGTGGGTTCGTTGACTTCCGGGTTTCATGCAGAACAGCAGCGTTGATCAAAAACCTCTATATAGAAAGAGATGAAAAGTGTAGTATTATTTTTAGCTTTTATTAGATCGTGGAAGATTGTGGTGATTGAAATAATACGTGAAACTATAAATTTCCAAAACTATTTCCATTTATATTATCATTTTCCTAATTAGGCTACCAAGAATACCGTGCTTTCTAATCAGTATGAGAGCTGATTTTGAATGGATATTGGGTTTACATGACCTAGAATATTTAGCTTCGGTTGTATTTGCCGTAAGACTGTAAATGCATTATTAGTATGGGTCTTAGGTACAAATTCCTCTTGATAATAATAGTTTGCGGTATTTGTCGACTTCGAAGGCTACAGATTCTGTATAGAGTTAATTAAAGACTTTGATGTTGTGGTAGATTAATGTTGTTAGAGATTTTTTTGTCGCAAAAATGAAGCAGTAGAGTTGAGTTAAGATGGGTGTGATAGTAGAGAGCTAATGGAACTGAGAAAGATAGATGCCAAGATAGAGGTTGGGCCAGGGGATTCATTGTTAGTTCAGTTAAAAGTCAGGTCAGTATTCCGAGATAGGATATTGCAGGCATAAATAAGGGATGTTGATACTAAAAAGATAAGGGATAGAATGAAACCAGGAGTTGAGACTCTTTTCCAGATACTGAATGATGGCATGGTAGTGATGGGAAGGCAGATGTGTCTTCATGAGGATAAAATGTTGAAGGAAGAAGTGTTGAAGGAGACCCATAAATCTAGATTTGTTGTACATCTGAGAAGTACCAAAATGTACAAAGATTTGAAGGAATTTTAGTGGTACCCAAAATTGAAGAAAAAAATAACCGAGTATGTGGCTAAATGTGGTGTATGTCAACAAATAAAGGTAAAACATCAAAAATCTCTACCCATTATAGAGATGGCTTTCTATGAAGCATTGTATGGTAGGAAATGTCGCACTCCATTATGTTGGGAGGGAGTTAGTGATTGAAGGATAATCAGTGCAGAATTGATTAGAATCACCTCAGAAAAGGTGAAAGTGCTAAAATAGAGGATGAAAGCAGCTCAAGACAGACATAAAAGTTATGCTAATAATTAGAGGAGACCACTTAAATTTGGGGTAGGAGATCAAATGTATCTAAAAGTTGCTCCAGAAACACATGTTGTGGTTCGACATGAAAGGTAAATTGACACTAAGATATATTGGGCCCTTTAAAGTGAGGAAGAGAATAGGGCTCGTGGCATACCAGTTGGCCCCACCTCCATATTTGGCCAAAATACATTATGTGTTCCATGTATTCATGCTATGTAAAGCGGAGATTAATCCATCTCGAGTGGTACCTTAGATTCCCGTAGAAATTGAAGAGGATCTATCCATAAAAGTGAGGCACATCGAGATATTAAATTATAGTGAAAAGAAACTTCGAAATAGAAGAATTCCAATAGTGAAAATCTTATAGAGAAGCTCCTAAGTAGAAGAGGAGACATGAGAAAGGGAGGCTGAGATGAGAAGGAGATATCCTGAGTTATTTTGAGATTCATGTAAAAATTTAAAATTTCAGGGATGAAATTTTTAAAGGTAGGGAGAACGTAAACCCTGGTTTAAAATTTTTAGAACAATAAATTATTGAATTTAATTAATTAAATTAATTACATGTGGAAAATATTATAGGCTAAATTTAAATTGAAGGGAATCCAATTTAATTAGAAAATAACAAATTTTGGAGGAAATTGAAATATATGGGACCAAAATTAAAAGAAAGAAGTGAAGCTTTAGGACCACATAAACTAACATGGGAAAATGATGGACTAAAATGTAATTAATGGAAAATTTTGAAATTAAAACCCTTATTTTCTTGTTGTTGGCCAACGGGTAAAAGGGAAGAAAAATGGGAAATTAGAGCTTAAATTCTTATCTTTATCTTCTCTTCATTCAATACAAAAAGAAGAGTAAATTAGAGTGATTCAAAGTGCGCTTTTCTTCAATCCTAAACACAGCTAAAACTTTGGCGCTACGTGAGCTTCTTCTTCTTCCATCCCCAATAAAAGAGAGAAGAAACTGTTGGCCTGCTAGTTAGCCCAACCCGACTAAATCGGGCTAGGCTTGTTTCGATCCTGTCTAGATGGTTGGGTCAGGTCTAGCCCAATTTATTAATAATAATAATAATAATAATAATATATTAAAAAAACAAAAAAAATCAAAACAAATTCAAAAAATTTATGATTTTCTCGTATGTTTTTCTACCAATTTGCATGATATCAGGCTGCATATTTACATTGTAAAATACAAATCCGATATTAAAATACTCGGTTTTCTTTGATACCTTTCTTAAAAATTTTGAAAATTAAAAAAAAAATCAAAACTTTTAAATTAATTTCCCCTTAAAAAAACAAAAATATCTTGTTTCATGCATACGACTAAATCCTAAAAGTTTTCCAAGCATATTTTCATTAAAAAAAATTCCATCTTTCTCATGTTTTAAAAATGTAAAAAAAAACATATATCGTAACCAGTTTATGATTATCTATTAGGATTTGATCAAAATATCAAAAACCCTTCACCAATTATTTTGTTCACTTTATATTTAAAGTTTTAGGGTTTAATTATAAACTTTAATATCTAGGGGGTGTAAAACTACACGTACACCCTCAGATATTAAAGATACAAAGTGCAAAATAAATATGATGCTAACATTTAACCTTTAGAATGATTAAAATTTAACCCAATAAAATAAAAACTTCCTCACGAATGAAGATCTACCTTGAACGTTAGACGAGACCAACAAATAGAAACTCGACTTAGAATAACAATCATACAAAAATACAACTTACCTTAGGTAGGGTATACTGGAGACGATGCGTCTTCTCCTTGCATAACCAGTCTCTTACTCATACTCTCGTAGACCATAGATTTTCTAGTATTCATAATATTAGATGGCGATTTCTGAACCTTATAATCATAAATTTTATGATTATACCCAAAATTCTTTTTTTTTTCAACACACCTGTCAAAAAGTTTTTAGCACGATATTTGACATCACCCCTCGACACTCCTAATCAAATTAAGAAAAAGTTTCTATAGCTAATGAATGCTATAATAATAGATAATACTAAAAATAATTATTTTTTTAATTAAAATTCTTTAATAAGTGACTGTTATTATGCAATTGATGTTTTATCAATCACTTAATTTATAATTATAATTATAATTATTTTATTAAATATAATAAGATTCACATTCCAATATCTGAAATTATTTCTTGTAATAAATGGAAATAATTTAGAAAACGAAACTTAGTAAAATAATTTAATAACTTTAACATTATCACATAATTATATATATTTTTTGTTAGGTCCATAAATATTATATTTTCATTTAATAAATTAATTTTTGTTAACTTGATGAAGACATATGGCACTTAATGTTTTCATCATCATTTATGTTTATTTTTAATAATTGAGATTGAGCGCTTTTAAAAAAAAATAGAATTTATTATCTTTTTTTAAAAGAGAGAGTATGTTGCTAACATTCATGTAGTTTCATTGTTATTATATCTAGTTTTGATAAACAAGTAATTTAAAATTTTTTGAATCGTTTTAATTTAAACTAATTTTAATATTAATTTAGTACTTGAGTGATGTAATGAAAGTAATTTAAAATTTTTTAGATACAATTTTAATTTGTACTAATTTTAATATTAATTTAGTTAAATTTAAGTGATGTAATGAATTTCAGGTAACCTAAATGACTCGGCTAAACCTGACTAGACTAGAACCAATAATTTCTTATAAAAAAATAAAAACAATATAATTTTAGTTAAAATGATAGGCTTGAATTAACCTTACAATTCATTAATTAAATCTCCAACCTAATAAGTTGGGTCTATTTTTTTTTGATTTAGAAATTTGAATTTGACAACTTAAAAAGAATATTAAGGAATTAGAATCCGACCTCAAGCTCTGAAATTCTACCTGTGGACTCGCAAGTACGACTCAGTCTATTAACCAAATTAAAAGGTTGAAACATGATATAAAGTTGGGCGTAGTTCTTTGGAAATTAGCTTTCCAAAGTTAAAGGCCACGTTTTTCTCACTCTCGGCCAACTAATACTAAAAGCCCTATTACTTAACCAATTCTTCACTTTCTGTCTCTATCTCTACCCTCCTGCTTCAGCTATCTCCAGCTTCTACGGAGGAATGGATGCCATTCCTTCTTTTAAGGTAATTAAAAAATAAATCTCCATTAAAATTAAAAAAAATTACTTACGGGCATTATTAGGGTTTATTCTAGATAAATTTCTACTGGCAATTGCTTTCCACTTATCCATGTGTTTGTTTGCAGTTAATATTGGGGTCGGCCTCATTTTCACGAAGGAAAATATTAGAAGAGATGGGATATGAATTCACAATCTCTGTAAATTCTTCTTTTTTTTTTCTTTTAAATTACAGTCTTCTTTTTTTCTTGGCAAAGTTTATTTTCAGTATATAATGTTAAAAATTGGAAATTGTTTTGGTAGACTGCAGATATTGATGAAAAGAGCATTCGCGAAGAAAAACCAGAAGATTTAGTAATGACTCTTGCTGAGGCCAAGGTAAACTTTGAAATGATTGTTGTTAAGGTTATTTACTGTTTTTTTTTTTCTTTTTCTCTAATTTATGTTATGTTTTTGTTACATCATAAAATTGGAGTGGAAGTTTGATTTAAGAATAATTTCATCGAGTAATTGATGAATGTGAATTGCATCTCAGGCTGATGCTATTATAGCAAATTTACGAACTACTACTATGAATAATCAACAAGACAAGGATGAGGAACCCACTATTTTGGTTGCCGCCGACACTGTATGTTTTGTTTTTGCTTTCTTTCTTTTTTGCTTGTTCTTAGATGCTTCAGGTGCATTGGGTTTAGACTAGTTCCTTCAATGCTCGAGGATACCAAGAAATTGTAATGTTTTAGATACTGCACTTGGTTTTGCAGTAAATGGGAGACTGGGTGCTTCCCATATGCTGCTTTGATAGGAAAGCTTCTTGGTCTTGTTTCTACTCAGGGATCGTGAGCCAGCTTCAGTGGAACTTTTCAATGAAATAATAAATATAACTATTTGATCGGAAGTTATTTATTAGCGAGGGTGGATGCTAGATAATGATAAGAAAATCCTCAAATGTATGTGTATGTTTGGAATGTTCAAGGGGAGTTCATGGATTGGGTTGGGTTTGAACTCATAATTGTATCTAACTCAACTTTTAATATTTTATAAATTGTAAATCCGACCCATTTGAATTTTTTTTGGCATCTGAGCGGGTTGAATATATTGAGTTGGACAAACATTTTTACGGATATTCACGGGTTGAACAAACACAACAATACTGAATCCTAAAGGTATGACAACATACTAGTTCTTGAGAAACTGAATTAACCTCTAAAGGGTCGTGGATATTACAGATATTCACGGGTTTCAATTTTAACCAAAGTACTAGGAGCACAATATGGATTTAATGATGCAATATATATTCACATTTGCAATCAGGAAAAAGGAAGCATACCAAAGTCGTAATCTTTCAGCCAATACAATAGACAGATACTAGCCATTCTCACGCCTTTGCTTTTGATTCATTGGAGTTGCTTTTGATCCAAAAAGTGAGAAAACGTTGTCGCCCAAGACAAAGACAACCTTTGTGCTACATGGAACTCCTCATTGATCTTTAGATACCACGAGAGGAGAAATATACTTGCAAAATGATGCATGCAGTGCTTGAAACCTGAAAGAGAGAAATTTGACCTAAGTAAGTTTATTGTTAGGGGTTTGATTTTTTTTGAAGGTTTGATTGACAGGGGTAAGGTAGAGGTTGTCGATATTGAGTTGGGCTTTTGGTTATAAGGATGAGAGGAAGAGATTGGTGATTTTAGTTTATTAAAATGGTGGTCGGAGGAGGTTACCGCACATTCTTAGGGTATATAGGTTGAGAGGGAGATGAGAGGATAAGAGGCTGAGCGGCGAGAGAGATTAAGAAATGGAGAGAGTATTTATACTGCTTGTATAAGGTATACAAGTTGATACGGTTTCAAAAATCCCGACCCGTCACCCGCCTCGTAATATCCATTTTTAATTTTCTTAACTCACTATCATCTATAATATTCACATTATCTGATCTTGATGGGTTGCGTCGGGTCAGATCATGCAAATATTATAGATGAACCTGTTTTTTTTTTAACACCCTTTTTATGACCATTGCAATCACATGGTTGTAGTGGATTCTCTAATAGTCCTCATGCCTTTCCAATCCTGCTTATGCTGCTGGATACCACTTGATTCATTCTGTTTATATATTTGTTTTCAGTATTTTTGCGTGCACCATTTTTTGCCAATGATGCTGTTGGTAATTTGACATTATTTACCTTGTCATCCTTCTCTCTATTGTTGTTGCCTCAATACTTTTGGCTTAATTTAGCGTGGACTCTGGTGCTTACCTTAGTTGGTGAAAACTTCTTGTCAGGCTGACACTATTTTGCAAAAGCTCCCAATCAGTGACTACACTAAGGATGCTGAACCAACATTGTTAATTACTGCAGATCAAGTATATATTGATATACTTTTCTTCCTGATTTAGTCATTTGTATTTCATTTTTTTGGCATACATGTGAGCCTTGTAAAGAAAAGGCTATTGCATATTATTTATTGGCTCTTCCTCTTCTTATACCTAAGCAAAACTCAAGAAAGGAAAACTAATAAGGTATAAATGATAATTATTTGCAGTGAACTGTATCTGTAGATGGGACAAGTATTTTGTAATATGTGAGCTTCTGTTGGAATAAAACATTTTGGCAAATTTAATAGACAGCTATGGCAATGATAATTCCCTAAAATTGAGAGCTAATCTTTTGGTGGTAATGAATATCCTTTGTGGTGTTCAAGTTGTTTGGTTGTGTAAACTGGAAATCAGACGAGAGATTCTATACTTAAAATGGTGATGTATTTTAGAGACCAATTCTTTATCATCAGTTGAGGAAGGGCCGTCTCTCCTACTATTCCTACCCCATTCCTCCTTTTCCATCCACAAACTGGTTTTGCATGCATGCTTGTAGCTAGAAATCAACAGGATCTCTCACTGCATGAAAAATATATTTGTTCTGTTACTTCTTACTGCTACTGTCATCAATTTGAAGGTGGTAGTCTATGAAGGTGCGATCAGGGAAAAGCCAGCCAGCAAGGAAGAAGCATGGGAATTTATAAAAGGTTTGCTTAGCATTGTGTCAACTCTCTTTCCATGCCTTTTACTCTCCCATTGCTTTCTTTATTTATTTACATGAAGTGCAGGGTATTCTGGGGGACATGCCGCAACTGTGGGATCAGTTCTTGTCACAAATCTTAAAACTGGATTCAGGAAAGGAGAATGGGACAGAGTGGAGGTACTATTTGCTTTGTCTTTTTTTTAATTGGTAGTGGTCAAGGTTTTCTGCTTAGAACAACCTGAATGATTACCATGCTGATGCCAATAGCAGAACACATACATGATACAGTGATTAGACAGATACATAATGATGAAACACTTTGTAATAGTTTCTCTAACCTGATGATATCTACCAATGACTAACTGTTAAGTTGTGATGCCCTACAGATCTATTTCCACGAAATACCAGATGAAGTCATTGAGAAGCTGGTAAAACTTATTTTTCTCGTGAAGTTATATCATTGATGGAATTGGCTAGCTGTATTTATTTCCTTTTGTTTTCTTTCATGCATTCCACAGATTGAAGAGGGAATTGTGCTCAGAGTTGCCGGGGGGCTAATAATTGAGCATCCTTTGGTATTGCCCTACATTAAAGAAGTGGTGGGTTTTCTAATCCCTGTGCAATATGTAATAGGACAAATTGTAACGGAGGACGCATAGAGTGGAACATTTGATGCAGGGACAAGCATGTACTATAGTGTCCCGAGCTAGTCCTTTCATGAAGTGATTGATGCTTTTAGATTTTAAACTGAAACTGCGCAACCGGTTTACTACTGTGATATGTCTATTTGGCAATTGGCTGCATCCCTTGGAGCCTAGATAACCAGACATGATACATTTGAAGAACTTGCAATTGAGTAAAATATGTATTGTTATTCAAAGTAAGAAATGAGTTTATAATTAGACTGACTGTCCTTTCTACCCTTGATCCCAGGGAAATCACGTACAGATATTAGATACTTAAAACCACAAGCTATTTAGCTGGATAAGGACCTGGATAACTGATATTGCATCTTCCATTGACTAACTGTTTCCTTGTTCCTTTTATCGTAACATGCATCAAGATTTTTGGTATTTTGTGCAGGTGGGGACAACTGATAGCGTGATGGGACTCCCCAAAGCTCTCACTAAAAAACTCATAGAGGAGGCTCTCTAGTTGCTGCAGCAGCTAGCATTCTTATTGGCATTGCCAGTATTGGTCCCAATTTGACACCGTTCCTTTTATCACCATTTTGGCCTCCACCTGATGTTGCTTCTTTCGACCTGATAACAATTAATTGTTGCAACTGACCATTTATGTACTACTTTTTATTATTACAAATGAGTTGATATTTTATTACTCTCCATTTTACTGTTATCTTTCTTCTTTAGTTTTCATACTATCGACAAACAAACTTTACCAAGTCAAAGTACAAAATAGTATTAACTCATAATATAATTAGAAACCAGTTATTTGAGGTGTGTTTCTCCGACGGGAAAATAGTGTTGGCTTTAATATTTATCAAGCACGAATGAAATAAAAGGAAGAGTCATCTTTTTTATTTTTGACGCCGCGAAAGTGTTTCTCTTTTTAGGTTTGGTAGCATTTCTTATTATGAATATTATTATTATACAGTAGAAGAGATCAGCTTTGTGTGAGAGCTTTTGACTGTAGATTTTAATAGTTGAATGATTATTCTATCCTTTGTTTTAGTTGGTTGAAAACTGATGCGGTATAGAATAAAGACTGATTATTCTATCCTTTCTTTGCCACTTTGGTTCTGGTTTTTTTCCAACTGTCATCTTCTTTTTGTGAGCCAGATCAGTTGACAGAAAGGAGTAAGTGCATAGTATATATATAAAAAAAATTGTATGATTGTGGGTTGCAAGGCATCGCCATTTGAATTCAACCATTTTTTTTTTCTTGACTGTTGTGGATTACAATTGGCATTTTTTTTAAAGGCTCTTACAATCCTTTTGTGTTTGATTCCTGGGGTTGGCTTACGCATCAGCTTTCATGAATTTATCTCTGGCAGTGGAGGCTTGCTTCAGCATGGCTAGAAGCTGGTGTGTTTTGTTGTTCAGCTCAATTTTATGGGTGTGTCACTTGGGTGTCTTGACAGTAGAGGGTTGCTTCAACGAGCCTACAAGTTGGTGTGATTGGTCGTCTGTTTTCTAGAAGAGTTGGCTTGTGCGCAGTGATTTGCATTAAATGCACAATTTACTTGTCTTGTCCTAACATAGTTGTTGTTCAAGCATGCCCAGTCTCTGTTATTTGAAAGGGTACATCTGTGAGTTATGATGCAACTATATTATTCGATAGTTTTACCCACATTTACCAGTATTATGCCTATATTTTATATATAAAATGTCTTAATATTTTTTGTTTTATGCTTTGAAGGCACTTTTAGATGTAAGATTCAAAAAGAAATAAATTGAACATAATTGGTAGATTTGACATCCGATTGATGTTTTGTGCAGAGCTTGAGCTCTAGAGATCGAAATGAAGTGATTCTAGTTATATTAGAAAGCTAACATCCATACCTTTCTATACATATATGGCAAGAAAAATAAAAAGAGAAAGAGCATGGAAATCGCAGCATTCAAAGACAAATCTCGTATTTTGCCAATGTTGACCTTCAGCCATTCCGACTTGGATATCTTGAGCTAGAGAAGTCCATTTCATGAAAACTTAATTTTGTTGAATTCCTAACTCGAAGACCTATCAGCCTACAAACGTTTAGCAGAAAACGAGCTCATATGACAGAGATATGATTTTTCTAAGATGACATATGAATTCTGCCAACAAAGAGGTTTTGTGAAGAAACAAGTCCAAAGTACTTCCCAAAGCATCCAAACTGACATCCAAGTCTTTGTTTTAGCAATTTAGCTCCTCTAAGTCAAATTCAAAGCTTGAAGATTCTATGCAAGGCTATTTCTCTTTTTTTAGGAAAATAGTCATTGAAATACTTAAATGTAAATTGTCTACTTAGAAAATGACTATTTGGTAGGAAAGGGAGATTATGGTTTCCTATCAAACAAAAAGAAAGAGACAAAACAAGGGAGGGGGCGGCCAGAAAAGAGAGAGAAAATACACCCTTTCCTCCAAAAACCCAAAATCATGCATTCTTCTTTCCTTTTTGATTAGTTGTTCAATAGACATGCAATGCTAAACTCTTTTTCTTGGTTGCAAAGACACAAAAATCTTCGGATTTCAAGAACTGTGAGATTTATTTTACCTTTTCTTTGTAGTTTATATGATGAACATGCTTGTTTTTCTATGCTTATTTCTTATGATTGTTTATTTTAATTGCTAGAGCAGACTCTAAGTTGTTATTATAAATGATCTATTGCTAAGTTTTCTATCAAAACCGGAGTTGTGGTATATAAACTTGTGAAGCAATTGAGATTAATAGTTGTGGCGGATCCAGATTATTAATCTTAGGGAAAACATTCAATCAAATCAAATATGAACTGCAAACAGTTATGTTGTCTAAATTAATCAACTTATCTAGTTTATAAGGCTGCCATTGAATTAAATTACTAATACGGACACCGTGATTGTTTGTGGTTAAGGTTAGTTATACGATAGATTTGTTAACTAACTAATGTTAAGAAAAGATAAATATTTAGAATATAAATTGATGTATTGTTTCAATGATCGATTTTGATTTCCATAGGTAGACGTCTACTTGAAATCAAGGTTTGTTCTCTTAATAGTTTTCTGATTTATTTAATTTAGCTTAATTGTTTAATTATGTTATAGCCTAGATAACCTCAATCCCCTCCAATTACATATCGTATAACATAAAAATTTAAACTAAATCTTCCTCATGGGATCGACCCCTTGTTTGCTCTATACTATTTTGTTTATTTAAGCTAGGGTAATTAATTTGTGTGACCGCGACATCGCAACAAATTTTGGTGTCGTTTCCAAGGAAATAATTTTAGTTGATTTTTGTGCTGTAATTGTTATTTTCTATGATTGTTATTTATTTTGTTAAAAAAAAAACAGTGCTGCTTACGATACTATACAGGTACGATACATGTATTGTTCAAAATAGATTATGTTAACAACATTTTCTCCACTGATTCGTTGTTTGTGTTGTTCGTGTTGAGTTTGTGATTTTTTTCAGGGGTTTGGAGCTCTTTTTATCCTATGCTGCTTGCTTTTCTTTTTGTAATAAAGATAACTTTTTTTTTTAGGAAGTTATGGGTGTTGATCATAGTCAACAGAATCATGTGTTTTCTTTTTAATTTTGATGTGAGTTGAGGTTAATGATGGTGGATGTTGTATTGGTCATTACGACGGATCATTTGTTGCTAATTTATAAATTTAGCATACTTTTTTTTTTAATATTGTTGCTCATGTTTAGTGATTCAGATGTTTGCTTTTTTTTCATGTGCTTTTGCTAGATGATTTTGTCTTGAAATCACTCAAAATAATAATAATAATAATTAAGGATTGGTGTTTGGTTTGATTGTTGATGGAAGTAAATAATTAGTTTTGTGGGTGTGACTTTCTCTTGATCATGTTTTAGATTTTTTCTATTGTTATATATGAAAGATGGTTTTCTTGAAATAGTTGACAGTTTTATGGCTATCTTTGCTCCATAATTTGACATTTGATTCATTGTTATATATGTTAATGAAAGAGTTGTTGTTCATCATAGTCAATGGAATTATGCATTATCTTTTTGGTTTTGAAGATGGTTTAGGTGAGTCAGAGTGGGTTTTATGTTGATCATTGGATCTGGTCATTTGTTTCTGCTTTAGGAATCGAATCTATCATTTTTAGTTGACAATATTGGTCATGTTTGGTGGTTTAGATATTGGTCTTTGTCTCATATGCCTTTGATGGATGATTTTGTACTGAAATTAGTTAAAACAATTAAAGGATTAATGTTTTGTTTGATTTTTAAGGTAAATAATTAGTATTGTGGATATTAGTTTTCTTGCCCATGTTCTAAATTTTTCTTTTTTTATATTTAGGTGATGGGTTTCTTGAAAAACTAGGTTGTTTTGTGGCTTTGTTGGCTTCAAAATTTAGCATTTAGTCCATCATTATATTTTTATCTCGAGGAGGATAATGGCTCGAATGAATTTAATTTGAGAATGGTTGAAGGTGATTGCATGTGTCCTATTTTGATGTTTGTTTTGCCTATTATTTTGATTTTATCTTTGTGTTTGTCGACATATTTTATGTTATGCATCTTTCATTGGTGGTGTAGTGTTCTTTGTTGCTATTTAGAAGCCTTTTTTTTTTCTTTGATGCATTTTTTTTTTCTTTTTCTTTTGGATAACTTGGTTTTGTTTGTTTCGCATGCTATATAAAATTTAGTTTTTGTTATTAGTTTTGTTTGTATTAGATGTCTTACTCTTAGCTTGGTATTTAATTGCCTAGATCATTGATTTGTTATTTTTAAAATTGGTTTATAATTTGGTTCCAAGCATCCAATTTTGTGCATGCGTTAGGATTGACATAAATATGACTGCCCTTTTATCTGTTACGGAAAAGTGCCTTTAATTCTCCATGGACAAAGCAATTGGAGTTTATAAGTTGAAGAGTCTAGCTGCTGCACCTTTGTTTTTTTTTTTTGAAAGAATATATTAATTATTAATTTTTTTATTTTCTGCACATTGAATCGATGTGTCTAAAAAAAAAAGTGTTTAAAGCAAGCAAGTTATACAGGCAAGAAGAATCCTTTTTTTCATACTCGAAAAAAGTTGCCAAACCAACTAACTAATCACATTTATTAAAACTTTTTTTCTTTAAGAGGCCAACACGTATTCTAATCATCATCAGGCTACTTGATGTTGTTGTACTATTTGGCATTTGATACTCCTAACATGTAACACCTTTAATTTTATTTATGTCATATTCGTTGAAAAATTAGAAATTTTGTTTTTGCATATATATATATCATGATTCTTGATCCCTAAGTGACAACAATTTTAAGCTTATTACTACTTATTATTATTATTATTATTATTATACTGGCTACCGAAAATTTAGCAAAGCCTCATCTGAAAATTGACCTTTTCAAGTGTCGACATCAACCTAAAACACATTTTATCCTGCATATTTATGATCTAACCATCCTAGACCTTCTTCAACAAAATCTGATTTCTCATCACATCATCCACTTTGACTTATACCTTCACCATTTTCCATTATAATAGTAGTGTTATATATCTTTTCTTTTCACACATGATGTCATTAAAACAAGCATATTATAAAGTTATCTACATGCATATTGAAATTCTCTAATGCCTACACAAATGAGATTTAATTATCTAAAAATTGGTATATAACTTAACAGTAATTACAAGCCCAAAAGATAACTTCATATCCTAGTGAACTAGAATATTACATAATCCACAAACCCAAAATATACATAGTAAATAACTATCCACGAAAGAAGAAAATCAAGGTTGTCTTGCGGTATGAGAAAGACTTGCAACATTGCAACAAAATTTATTTAATAATGCTAATTTAATTTATTTACACATATATATAGTTTACATATTTTTTTTTTCTTTTTAACACCATAACCTCTAATACATTTTCTGTAGATATATTCTTCAACTTTAATTACTTGAGATGACTTCTCCATTACCAAGCTTCATAGTTTGCTTGTAAAGCTTACTCCCTTTTGCCACCTTGATCCCCATCTTAATGGAAATCCAAGTAATCACACAAATAATCTAGGTCTTCCTCAATTCTTGATCAAATCCATTGCCATCTTAGCCATTTCATGCATAAATGACTAAGTTCTATAACCACACTTTAGTTTCCGTTCTTACAGATGACTAAGTCATCTATCCATACCACCTTAGCCATGCTTCTGCGAATGGCTAAGTCAAATATTATTCACCTTAGCTTTCTACCACTTTGGAAAACTAAGTCAAAATCAAATGTTTATATCTCCTTAGTTTTTGACCATTTAGACAACTAAGTCATACACATTATCTTTTATATTAATTAATTTCATTCATGGAATAATTCTTTTCATTCTTAACCATGTATTCTCATAATTCTCTTACAACCATGACATGGTTAAATTCTAATAATTATCAAATGTACATAACAAAGACAATCCAATCACATATAAGAAAACGAAAGAACAACTAAAATAACTTTACATAGTTAAAAAAGTGAAACACCTACCTGCAGCTCCAAGTGTTCGTGCTCGCTCCACTAAAGTTCCAACCACGAATGCTCCTCCTATAAATACAAGGAAGGTATGCTTGTTACAATATTCATATCCAAAATTATAACACGTACATAATTTCATTGTCATGTTACATATTTCAACATTACATGTTCCAATACTTCTCGTCTCAACATTAATTTTCATTCATACTAATTAATTCTTCTGTTAGTATTTCTTATCAAAAATACATATTTTTCTAACTTAATTTTCCCTTAAAAATGCATCTTCTATTATCGGTAATAAATACCTTCAATCTTCATTGATTTACACTTTCATACTTCAATTCTTTCTTTTTCATAACTCCTTATTATATATATATATATATATATATATATATATATATATATATATATATATATATATATATTTGATTGTACTAAGTATGGCAAAATAACCATGTCATATGATCATCCAAAACAATCATCACACTATTCCTTATACCTTCATAATTAACTAACTTGTTCATGAACATATAATTTAAAACTCTTTCCAATAATTTGCATTGTAATACATTAAATTCTCTACCTATACATATTAGCATGCATTGACATTAACCATTTATTTACTCAACTTTTTCACATATTATTATATCCCTATATATAACCTAATCATTTATGCATTAACACACCACAATCACACACAATTTTACAAGTTTTATTACATTCCATGTTCATCCTCCTTTATTTCAAATGTGACTGGTATTGTTGTTTTTCATAACACCTAATTTTTTTTATCTTCCATCCTTCATTATTTTGCATCATTATCAACCTATCCTATCACATTGTATCAATTTCAACAATTTCATATTTTCCCCCAAATTCTCTCATAAGAACCCTAATTCAAAAAATCTAAGAACAATGCATTAAATCTATTTCTTTCCACTCAAACTTGTTTAAACAACTTAGACTTCATTACCCAACACTAAAATGGACTTTGAAAGCTAACCCAGTGATGTTTTCTCTACCCCTTCAATTTTTCTTCTTTGCCATAACTTACAACCCCTTTCTCTTCCTTCTCCCTCACTTAGTTTTCTTCTTAAATCCTTGCTTGAGGGAGTGATTTGGTGTTCACACCTTTTAGATCCTTGATTCTACACAATTTCTACTCTTTCTCTCAAGATAATTTTTGTTTCATGCGTTCTTCCCTTCTTCTTTTCTCTCCCCTCTGTTTTATCTCTCTGTTACCTCTATTTCTAGCGTCAAAAAAAGGGAGAATAAATTGCTGGACTTTGCCAGCTCATCAGATATTTACAAAAATACCATTGATGAATTTTATGTTATTTACTATTTGACTATTAGCATTTTTTAAAATATCTTCCCGAACTCGGATTGTCCTAAAATTTTAATCGAAAGTAGGACTATATGTTTTGAGATTTCTCGTAATATTTTAGTTCGATTTAACGGTCAGATTGAGCATTCTGCTTAATAGCGTGAAACTAGTTAATATGAGAAATATTTTTATTTTTATATATATTTTTATTTTTTATTTTTTTACATTTAACCATTTATTTTAATCATTTTTTTCAAGGTTTCACATAACATAAATTGTTTCTTGCTTTTAACTGCTTTGATTTTTTTTAATATCATTTTTAAGATTTTAGTTCCTATCGAATATAAACACTCCCTGACTTACAAACTATTACCAGTTTTATAACTTAGGAATACGTTGAGTAAGTTGGTTTAAATAGAAATTGATATGGTTGGTCTATTTTTGAACAACAAAGAAAAGAAACTCCAGTCCTCCATTGATAAGGAAGTTGCAGCTTCTTAGAATTAAAGTCTAAACAATTTACATTTCTTTTTGCTTTTAGAATGTGGAGGATTGGGTATATTTTTTTCCCATGTATTTAATCTTTATATATATAAAAAAAAACCCTACTCTTCTAAGAAAATTGGTAACACAAGCCAACGAAGTCCCTTTTACCATGCTCATCACACCAATCTAGGCCACTTCCATCATCACAACTCTATCTATTTTTATTTAGAGGTGTCAGTTAGCAACCTTGCCATCACCAAAGTATTTGGTGTAATCGTGCTTTTAGGCATCTAAATCACCCGTTATACCCTTTGCCTTAGTGTTGTCAACTTTATTTTATGGTTTTTTTAGGAGGTGAGGTAAGATGTTATTGGAAAAGACGCTTTAAGTCTCACATTGAATTGTAGTTCATGAAATATGAGATTGTGTTAAACAAAGAAAAAAAATTAATAAACAAATATTTTTTTCGCAATAATAAACTAGAACAAGATATTTGTATGTGGCATGCTCTTTCTCTGCTTTTAGTAGTTTTGTCATCCCTTTTTTTTTCCACTTTGTGTGTTGCACCTTTCCCTGCAAACCAATATGCTCCTCTAACCTAAATTAAGATGATATAAACAAGACCATCTCATTTTATAGGCATTTACATTGCATGGAACTAATACAACATTTGTCATGTTAAAAGGTACATAAATAAATAATTACAGCTGAATGTGTAATTCCAAACAAATTTATGAAAGTTTTGAATGCTTTTTAATTGATGCCTCGTTAATATAGCATAGAGATGTTATTTGTCATTGCTGGTTTATAAAGGGCAATATGAAATTGGTTGGACAATATCATTCTTTAGGTTTTTTGAAAAACTTTTGGTATTTGTCACTATCTAATCTGAATTTCTAGATTTCAGGTAGTTGTTGTTCATAGAGGAGCTACATTGCATATCGCTTTCCAAGTTTAGTGCACGTGCTTGCATCTAAATAATTTTCTTGCTTCTTTGTTTACTATGCAAGGGTCATAACATTTACCATATTTGCACAACATATCTCTTTATTGTCATTGCTTGGTTTTATTGTAATAAAAACTTTCATTTTTCAGCTAACTCTTCTACTGCTGTCATTTTACATCACTCTCAAGCCAACTTAAACATATAAAAGGTTGATTGGCTCTTTATCTGGCACTTTCATTTCTTATATATTATATTATAATGATCATAAAGATGTTTTGACATATCGCTTAGTTTGATTGCCTTTTTTCAAATTTTGCTTATCTATCTATCATCGTAGCTTCTTTTATTTTCTTTTTTAGTTATGAAATGCCATTATCATCTCTCTCTTGACTATTTTTCGTTTAGATTGATTGTTGCATTGATGTTTTACGCTTCGAGTTCTTCATAATAATTGTCTATCTATAATGTTTACGAGTAGGCTTCTTATGATGCAAACCTCGTGGTCACGCAATCCACACGCAAAGACACCAAATTCCCGGAAAGCCAAGTAAATCAGGTTTGATATGAGTGTGATACAAAGATAACCTGTACCTAGGCACCAACACTATTAAAAATGGAAACCCCCACCCAACAAATATTAATTTGCAAACAAGAAGTATAAGGATGACGCCACGAAGTCAATTGTTCTTCGATAAGTTGTTTCGGTTCTTTAGAGAACTAAAGAAGGGAGAATATCTCACCACTCACACAATAAAGTTGTGGCATAAGATTGTTTTTAATCTTAAAATTTTGTTTCCATACATTTTTTATTATGGATTTATTTATACTAACTCTTAGACTGAAAATAAACCCTAATGGACCCGTTATGTGGACATATATAAGGTTCGCTTACAATTAAACCCAAATATAACTCAAAACATAAAGGAATAAAAATAACACAAAATTTGATATTGTTGTCTCATATAGCAAAGAAAATAAAAGCTAATAATCTAATTTTCCTAGTTTATTGCCGCCCCTTTTAGTTCCTTGTTTAACTTGGATTTCCTTGTATAACTTGGACAAATAATAAAACCAATTTCCCCTTTTGTTGCTGGTTTGATTACTTTCCTTACTTGTTTAGGAGAGTAAATTGATGGCTTTCTTATCCTTATAACATTAGGAAAAAAAAAAAAAAACAAGTCTATCAAGGCTGCTATGGGGGCCAACCACATCACCCATTTGATCCACATAAATTAGGCCCTTCTTAGGCTTGGATTATATGAGTTAGAGGTTGTTCTTTATACTTCCTAGGCGTCTCAAGCTCTTCTAGGTCCATCTTACTCCATATGTTCTGAACAAGCTCATTCAATGCCTTTTTAAGCTTCCTTTCCCTAGATCTTGTAATTAGCCCATTTGGTACCTCAAATGGGTCTTTGGTATGATTAAGCTTGGTGTTGGGCTAATCCGCATCAAGGTTGTTAAAATTGAGAGTTGACCCGTAAAATCGTACGATTTTATGAGTCAATATATACTTAACGTGCCAAATCGTTTTAAAAACTCGAAAATGGTTGAAATCAGGTAAAATCAGGTAAAATCATATAAAATCACGATTTTAGAATCATTTTTACAATTTCATCAAGAATTATATACTTCAGGCTCCAGCCCTCCAACTCACATCAGCATAACCTTGGCTGTACCTTAAAGACTATACTTATAGCATGACGTGGCTAAGTAAAGCTGCTGAGACTATACTTAAAGTTGTGAAGAGTTTAAAGACTATACTTATAGTATGATGTGGCCAAGTAAAGCTGTAAAGACTATATTTATAGCATGACGTGGCCAAGTAAAGTTTCCAGAATCACTCATATTAATGGGTATTTGGCAATTGACATAGTTTTTGTTTGTGTTTCAAAATTTTATTTTTAAATGTTTTTAACATCAAAGAATATTTTTATATATTAATATAAAAAAAATATTTTAATATATTTTTAAATAAAAAATTATTTTAAAAAGCATCATTCACTATAATGATTCGTATTATTCTTATACTATAACAATTAATTAATCAAGTTCTTTCAACAATCAATTTAAATGATGTTTACGTGCTCAATTGTACATGTGAATAAAAGTTTTTTTTTTAAATTTATTTTTGAACATATTAAAATGATATAAAATCATATAAAAATAATTTGAAGAAAAAAAATAATCTATAGTTTTTTTAAAAACATTTTTAAAATATAAAATAACTTTTTGCGATTTTGCGATTTCACGATCTATTTTGACGATCCGAGTTTATTTTACATTTTCCATGTCATGTTAAAAATGTGTTTTTAACAACATTGATCCGCATCATCCCTTCTCTCTTCAAAAGGATTTGACCTTGAATCATCACCTACATCAAATAGAGTAAGAGCCTGTTTGGCTCTGCGGTTGAACCTGCATTTGACCAAATTTCAAATTTTTTTTTGCTAAAATTGAGTGCGGTTTGTACTTTTTGGATCGTTTTGATGTGCTGATGTCAAAAATGATTTTTAAAAAATGAAAAAACATCATTGGCATGTATTTCGGCACGAAAAGCTATTTGAAAAGCAACCACTACCACACTGCCAAACACACTCTAAGATCAGAAACATTAAAGGTAGCACTAACACTATACTCACCTAGCAAATCAACTTTATAAGCATTGTTATTGATCTGCTTAAGAATCAAAAATGGCCATTTCCTCGTGGGTGTAGCTAGGATTTCCTTTGGATTGGAAATCTCTCTTTACGCATATGCACCCAAACCCAATCGTCGGGCTAAAAGACAACATGTTTGCGCCCTTTATTGGCTTTAGTTACGTACATACGGTTCCTCTTTCCAATCGGTTGTCGCACACTCTCATGGAGTGTCTTCACCACTGATGCAACCATATTATTTGATAGTTTCACCCATATTTAACTAGTGTTTTACCTATATTTTATATATAAAATGCCTTGATATTCTTTATTTTATGTTTTGAAGACATTTTTGGATGAAAGATGCAAAAAGGAGTAAATTGGAGGTAATTGATAGATTTGATCTTCAATCGATGTTTTGCGCAGAACGTGAGCTCTGGAGATCGACTTGAAGTGATTCTAGTGGCATTAAAAATTTAACATCCATAATTTTTTGGACATCAAAGGCAAGAAAATAAAATGAGGAAGAGCATGGAAATCACAGCCTTCAAAGTCAAATCTTGCAATATACCAGTGTTGACCTTTGGCCATTTTGACTTGAATATCTAGAGCTACAGAAGTCCAATTGATGTAAGCCTAATTGTTTTGGATTCCTGACTCAAAGACGTATCAACGCTCCAAATTTAAGCAAAAAACGATGTCATATGAGGGAGATATGATTTTTCAAAGATGACAACTGAATTCTGCCAGCAAACATGTGTCGTGAAGAAACGAATCCAAATTACATTCCGAAGCATCTAAACCGATATCCAAGTTTTTATTTCAGAAGTTTAGCTCCTCTAAGTCAAATCTTGAAGATTTCATGCAAGGCTATTCTTCTTTTTTAGGAAAATAGTTATTGAAGTACTTAAATGTAAACTGTCTGCTTAAGGGAGGACTATTTTGTAAAATAGAGATTAGGATTTCCTAGGATATAAAAAGAATGAGAGAAGAGAAGGGGGGCAACCAGCCAAGAGGAGAAAAACGCCCCCTTCTCCTCCACAAACTCGCAATCATGCATTCCTCTTTCTTTTTGATTAGTTGTTCAACAAACATGCAATCCTAAACTCTTTTTCATGGTTGCAAAGACACGGAAACCTTCGGATTTCAAGAACTATGAGATTTATTTCACCTTTTTCTTTTCAGTTTGTATGATGAATATGTTTGTTCTCTTATGCTTATTTTTTCTATGATTATTTATTTTAATTGCTAGAGCGGACTCTAAGTTATTATAGTAGACAATTTATTACTATGTTTGATATGAAAACCGGAGTTGTGGTATATGAACTTGTGAAACAACTAAGTTTAATAATTGTGGCGGATCTATGTTATTAATCTTAGGAAGAACATTCAATCAAATCAAACATAGACTGTGGACAGTTATGTTTTCTTGATTAATCAATTTATCTAGTTCTTAAGACTGCTATTGAATTAAATTACTAGTGCGGACACTGTGGTTGTTTGATGGTTAGGGTTAGTTATATGGTGGATCTGTTAACTAACCAATGTTAAGAAGAGATAAATATTTAGAATATAAATTGATGTCTCGTTTCCTTGATCAGTTCCGATTTCTGTAGGTGGATGTTTATTTGTGACCAAGGTTTGTTCTCTTGATAATTTTCTTATCTTATTTAATTTTGCTTGATAATTTTCTATTTTCTTTTGCTTTAGCCTAGATAATGTCCAAAACCCCGCAAATTGCATATCATCTAGTATAAAAATCTGACTTGAACCTTCCTCGTGGGATCGACCCTTTGCTTGCTCTATATTATCTTGTGTGTTGTGTTTTAAGCTAGGATAATTAATTTGTGCGGCCGCGATATCGCAACAACCACCTGTGCTTTACAATTACCATCCAAACTAACCCTTTTATCAACAGGCAAATGAATCAAATCCATGGGAGTTAAAGGGTTAAATCCACACACAATTTCAAATGGTAAAAATTCTATAGTAAAATGCACACTACAATTCTATGCAAACTCTATGAATGACAAACAATCTTCTCAATTCTTTAAGTTCTTATGAATGACAGCATGCAAAAGTTATGTTAAGGTTTGCCTATCTATTTGGGGATGACAAGTAGTTAAAAACAACAGTTTAGTACCTAGTTTCCCCTATAACACCTTCCAGAAATAGCTAAAGAACTTAATATCTCTATAAGAAATAATGCTCCTAGGGACCCCAGGAAGTCGTATTGTCTCCCTAAAGAACAAATCAATAATGTTAGTTGCATCATCGGTTTTATAACATGGAATATAGTGTGCCATCTTTGAAAACCTATCAACAACTACAAAGATTGAATCCTACCCTATTTTGACCTAGGCATAGCTTAGACGAAGTCCATTGAAATATCTACCCATGGTTTCTTAGGTATATGCAAAGGGGTATACAAGCCATGTGGTTAAGTCTTAGACTTTGCTTTCCTACAAGTTATGCATTTGTCATATATGTGTTGCACATCTTTTTTATTTTAAGATAATAAAAATATTTATGCAACGCATCCAAAGTCTTAACAACACCAAAATGCCCCATCAACCCACCCCTATATGCTTCACATACAAGTAATTCATGCATAGAACTTATTGGAACACAAACGATTCTCTTTAAACAAATATCCATTAAGTTTATAGAACTTACCAAAAGCCAAAGTTTCACAAGCATTGTACATATTAGCAAAACCACTATCATCCTTATACAATTCTTGTATGTGTTCAAATCCTAGAAATCAAGCATCTAAAGTAGATAAAAGAACATACATATGCGATAGTGCATTAGCCATAATGTTTTCTTTACCTTGCTTATACTTGATTACATATGGAAAAGTTTCAATAAATTCAACTCATTTGGCATGTCTCTGATTCAACCTAGCTTGTCCTATCAAGTGCTTCAATGATTCATGATCTGAATGTATCACGAACTCCTTGGGCCACAAGCTCTAAAGTTCTTACCAAGGCATAGAGCTCCTTGTCATATGTAGGGTAATTCAAGGCTGCCCTATTATGTTTCTCACTAAAATACGCAATGGGTCTCCTATCCTGCATTAACATAACTCCTATAACTATATTTGAAGCATCACATTTAACTTCAAAAGCTTTTATAAAGTCTGGCAAAGCTAAAACAGGTTCCTAACAAAGTTTTTCCTTCAATAAATTAAAAGCTTTATCTTGTTCATCATTCCATTTAAATCCAATAGACTATTTCATAATTTCAGTTAAAGGTGTTGCAATAGTACTAAAGTCCTTCACAAACCTTCTATAAAAGCTAGCAAGTCCATGAAAACTCCTTACCTTAGTCACAGACTTAGGTGTAGGCCAATCCTAAATGGCCTTAACCTTCGCTTCATCCATCTCAATACCTTGTGCAGTTATTACATATCCAAGAAACATAATTTTTTGCATGCAAAAAGTACACTTACTAACATTAGGATATAGTTTCTCAACACCCAATACACTAAGTACACTATGTAAATGATCAAGATGCTCGTTCAAATTCTTGCTATAAATTAGGATGTCATCAAAGTACACAACCATGAATTTACCAATGAATGCATGTAAAACATGATTCATCAATATCATAAACATGTCAGGTGCATTTGTAAGCCTAAACAGCATGACTAACCATTCATACAATCCATGTTTAATCTTAAAAGTTGTTTTTCATTCATCATCTTCTTTCATCATAATCTAATGGTACCCACTTTTTAAGTCAATTTTAGAGAAACTATATGCTCCATACAATTCATCCAACATGTCATCAAGCCTAGGGATAGGATGTCAGTACTTTACTGTTATGTTGTTGACGGTGCGACAATTAGCACACATCCTCTAAGTTATATTTTTTTAACACAAGTAACACTAGTACAACACAAGGACTCATACTCTCATAAATGTATCCCTTCATCATCAACTCATTTACTTGCCTTTGAAGCTCCTTCGTCTCCTCGGATTGCTTCTATAGGCTAGACGATTAGGAACCGAAGCTTCAAGTACAAGGTCGATTTGATGTTTAATTCCCCATAATGATGGTATTTCGCTAGGGGTTTCTTCAGGGAATACACTATTAAACTCCTGCAACAACGAAACAACCACACTAGGAATAACAGGATCAAGATCATTAATGTTAAAATAAGCATTCTTATATATAATAAGTAAGATCATCGGCTTGTTATTGAAAAACACATATCTGATTTGAACTTTTTTTGCTTAAAAATTAGATTGTTTCTTTAATTTTTCCACACTCGTGAATTTTCACTCTTCTCATCCTTATATTCCCTTTTTAATTTCATTTGATCATCATACACTTGTTTTCGAGAAATAGGTATAAGAGTGATGGTTTTACCATATTTTACAATAGTGAACCTATTTCAAAACCATCATGAATTGCCATGAACGCCCCAAGCGCAAGTGACTAGCATGCAACTACATCATACATAACCTTATCAGAATACTTCCCAATAGCAAACATAATCACCACTTGTTTCGTAACCTTTACTTCACCACATTCATTCAAATGTTTTTTTAGTTAATAAAGTTAATTAAGGGTTATATTTAATGTATAAAGAAAATCGATCTTTATTATTTTATTGTATTTATCATATTATATTTTTTTAATCCTACACAATATACATATATATATATATATATATATATATATATATATATATATATAAGAAAAAATTCCTTTCTAAAAAAGGAAAAAGAAAAGGGATTTTGTAATGTTTTGTAGAATTATTGTAAATATTTGAGTATAATTAATTGAGATAAATATTGACATGGCGTATAATATTTACCATCTAAACCAAGACTTGGAGAGAAATGGAGTTTATTGAGATAGAAGGCAACCAACCTAATACAAACACTTCACTATTTTTGTTTTAAAAAATTTCCTAACCGTTTGTTAGTTTTTGTATTTTTATTTTTTTAGCAATAAACATAAATTTATTATTGAAGTATTCAAACAATACTATTGACATTTTAGAAAATTTTTGGTATTATTTTAATTTTCTATTTAAAAAAAATTAAAAACATAAAACTTGTATATTTTCTTCTACTTTTTCAAAAATGTAAAAAAAAAAAATGACAAATAGTTTAAATTTTTCAAAATCAAACAAAATGATTTTCAAATATTGTATAAATGATTATTGGTTTTGGTTTTTTTTCAATAAAAATTTCAAACAAATTTTTAATTTTTTTTAAATAGCAAATGATATCAAATCTACTCTTAATTTTACAATGACTAGATATATTGAAAATGCTCATTAGAACTTCCAAACTAATGGATCAATATATTTTATACATGATTTGTTTGTTTAAGAAACCCATGATTGAATGGGTCAAAGGCAAGATATTAACCCAACATACTTAGGTTTGACAAAATGCCAAACCGAGATGATGTGGATCTGACTTGTTGTCGAACCCAACACCTTTCGGTTTAGCTACGCACTAAGACTAAGAACATGTGAATTTGACAAGATATCATACTCAATACTCTTGGGTTCAGCTACGCCTTAAGCCCAAGTGCATGTGGTTTGACATGATGTCAGACCTAATGCCCTTAAGTTCAGCTACATACTGAGTCATGAGTCTGACAAGATGTTCAGACTTATCATCCTTGGATTTCAAATTGTTCCAAGACAAAATATATAGAATTGATAGTCTTTATGAGCCCTATATTGGGTCACAAGGCTATTTTTATGATTCTAAAAATCTAGGATAGTCATTTCTCTGCACCTTTAGGTGTATAAAACTCTTCAAAAAGCCTGTTATATTCAAATCAACATTAATGTTGTGTAAGGGTTATTTTCATTAATATTAATGTTGTGTAAAAGAATATTCATATCAATATTAATATTGATGCAAGGGTTGTTTCATTAACATTAATGTTGTGTAAGAGATATTTCTTCTCGGCATAGTCTTTAAAAGAAAATGATTATCCACCTCTTCAACAAAATGACAAAGTTTGAGGGCTATAAATATCATTTAAACCACTCAGGTAAAAGGTTCACAATTCTATTATCTTATCATATATTTTTAAAGCATTTATCATACAAAAAACTAAGAACAAACACTCTGGTTCCTATTATTTAATGTGCATTATTTAATTTATTATAATTTCTTATTAAAAAGTCACATACTTAATCATTGGAAGGTTGTTGTATTGTAGCAACTGTGGTATTCAATTCCAAAACCTAGTATTTGCAGTGTATATGAAACTGTATATTTTAGCTCACTACCTACATCTTATTTAACTAAAAAACAATCAGTTATTCAAATTATTGTTGTCAAAATTGCGAGTTGACTCTTAAAATTTTACGATTTTACGAGTCAACATGTATATAACGTGTCAAATTGGGTTAAAACTCGAAATCGGTCAAACTCGGTCAAACTCGTAAAATTGATTTTGACCGAGTTTGACCGATTTCAAGGACGAGTTTGACCGATTTCGAGTTTTAACCCATAAAAGTTCAAAAATTTACTACCTCCCTGTCCGAGTTCCCTGACACTCCACTACATAGTCTCCACTCCTCAGTCTCCCCTTTCCTCGTTGCCCAAATCTCAAATTTTCAACCTTAGCAAACTAACACTAGCATTAGAGGATCTTAGGAATGTGAAAGCCTTATACTATATTTTAGGCTGGGAATGCATGATTGGAGGATCGAAACCATGTGAAGATAGAGGTAGACGGTGAGGAATCAAATAAGTAAAATAAGAGATATGAATACTTATATAGAGAGAGAAATACTGTGTTTTAGACTAACCATTATTAACTACAAAGAGAGACGACAAAGACTCAGATAGAACTTGAAATACATGTCTTGCTTGGTGGGATATTTGGACATTATTTCTAGAACTTGTTATTTACATAAAAAAGGTGGAAGGTGAGGTGAATTGATGTCATTTTGTATGTTTTTGGTCTCGTTATCACGGGTTCACTATATTGGTCTCTATTAATTTTTTTTTGAAGTTGGTGATATACCTTAGAATGTTATATCATCTCACTAGTTACCTGTAGTGTGTTTCAAGACCTGTTATCTAGAAAATGTTAAACATAGTTATTCAATCTTTTTTTTTTCTTTTTGTATTTTTAAGTTTAAACCATGTATGAATTTTTATTTGAATTATATATTTTAAAGTGTTTGGATATTTGTATTATTTATTTTACTTTTATTTTAATTGTGTTATATTATTATTTACTACTTTACTGAAATTGTCAATATATAATTAGTTAAAATATTTTTATTTTGATTTTATAATTTTACAATTCAAGTTTATATTGTATATTTCATCAAAAAAACGTTTTTGACAACTTTGATTCAAACCTTTTTTTTTTGTTTTAAATATTTTTTTAAATTTTTATTTAAATTAATTTTTTATATCATTTTAATATTTTAATATTTAAAATAAAAAAATTTATTTTAATATTTTTTTTCAATAATACCAAACATGCTGTTAACGGTCTGCAGCAGCACGGTTGGCTACTAACTACTTCACTCCCAATAAAAAAAGAAGAAGTCACTGCTCCACCCAAACACCCTCACTCCCTCTCAACTACCTTCACCACCGCCATGGACTCCGGCGGCGAGATCCGGATCCACCAACAACGCGGGCTTCCAGATTTCTTACAGAGTGTAAATCTAAAGTACGTCAAATTAGGGTACCACTACTTAATCTCCAACCTACTAACCTTATGTTTTATTCCCTTAATCATAATTATCTCCATCGAATCCTCGCAAATGAATATCAAAGATCTCCGCCAATTATGGATCCATCTTCAATACAATTTAGTCACAGTCATCACTTGCTCCGCTTTTCTCGTCTTCGGTTTTACCGTTTTCATTATGACCCGACCCAAACCCGTTTACTTAATCGATTACTCCTGTTATCGCGCTCCGGATCATTTAAAAGCACCGTTTAATCAGTTCATGGAGCATTCGAGATTGACTGGAGACTTCGACGACACTTCGCTTGAGTTTCAACGCAAGATTTTGGAGCGGTCTGGGCTTGGAGAGGAGACTTATGTCCCTGAAGCGATGCATTACGTTCCTCCTAGGCCGTCGATGGCAGCGGCTAGAGAAGAAGCTGAACAGGTTATGTTTGGTGCCTTGGATAATTTATTTACTAATACTCAAGTTAATCCAAAAAGTATTGGTATTCTTGTTGTTAATTGTAGTTTATTTAATCCTACACCATCCCTTTCGGCAATGATTGTGAACAAGTATAGATTAAGGGGAAATATTAGGAGTTTTAATTTAGGTGGGATGGGTTGTAGTGCTGGTGTTATTGCAATTGATCTTGCTAAGGATATGTTACAAGTTCATAGGAATACTTACGCGGTCGTTGTGAGTACTGAGAACATTACTCAGAATTGGTATTTTGGGAATAAGAAGTCTATGTTGATTCCCAATTGTTTGTTTCGAGTTGGGGGTTCGGCGGTTTTGCTTTCAAATGAGTCTGGTGATAAAAGGAAGGGTAAGTATAAGCTTGTTCATGTTGTGAGGACGCATCGAGGAGCGGATGATAAGGCATTTCGATGTGTATATCAAGAACAGGATGATGCGGGGAAGACTGGTGTTTCACTTTCGAAAGATTTGATGGCGATTGCAGGAGGGGCTTTGAAGACTAATATTACTACTCTGGGTCCTCTTGTGCTTCCGATTAGTGAGCAGCTTTTGTTCTTTACAACTTTGGTGGTTAAGAAGTTATTAAATAAGAAGATGACGCCTTATATTCCGGATTTTAAATTGGCGTTTGATCATTTCTGTATACATGCTGGAGGGAGGGCTGTGATTGATGAGCTGGAGAAGAATTTGCAACTCTTGCCGGTGCATGTTGAGGCTTCTAGGATGACTCTGCACCGGTTTGGGAATACTTCATCAAGTTCCATTTGGTATGAATTAGCCTATATTGAGGCTAAACTAAGGATGCAAAAGGGCAATCGTGTGTGGCAGATTGCATTTGGAAGTGGTTTTAAATGTAATAGTGCAGTGTGGGAGGCACTCAGAGATGTGAAGCCATCTTGTAATTGTCCCTGGGAAGATTGTATAGACATGTATCCGGTGAACTAGTTGCCTAGCTCAAGAACGACTGGAATAGACTCTCCCTCCAGGGAACTGCTTATCACTAATTAGGAGGAGTCTAGGTATTCTGTCTTGTCTGTCTTTGAACTGTCCTTTCTGGGTCGTTTTATTTTGGTTATAGAATTGCAGATGTTGTTTTCCTTGTGTATCCCTGTTTGTTCTGTTTTGTGCCTCACTTAACACCACCTAGTCAAATAGAAAAAGAAAAAACCCTTCATGTACCCTTTTCAGATACCAGTTCTTTATGTTTAACGGCCGGTTTAGCCATTGACTAATTTACTAAAACCATTTTTTTGTCTAATTTATATGTACATCCTCCTCGATGCCCGTGTAAATATATGGTCTAAGTAGCTCAGGCAAGATTTGACAAATTCCACCTACAGATGAGGAACTTGCCTATCTCAGAAATTCTTTTTAGTTCTGCATAATCTTCTAATCTTTGTGTCTGCTTGTCATTGCTTACTACGTCTGCTTGTTTCCTGCTTGCTTTGATATGGTTGATTATCAATTCGATCTCCCCTGCTTCCTGAAAATTAAGCAGAAGGTGGTAAGAGTATTCATTCCTTCTTCCACTACTTTTTTTTATAGGTTAATTACATTATACTTTCTCTATACTCTAGGCCTGGGCTAGTAATTATAACATCTATCATATCCTATTAAATCCAAATAAGCAATGCATGTTTATATTAATTAGATGTGATAACACGAGCAGTATAATAATATTATTTTACTTTTATGAGATTACATTTCTACCCCTTCTACAGTGTCTAGAAGTACGTCAAGTCAGGTAATATAAGAGGAAGCGTGAGTATACATAAAAGGTGTTTAATTTTTTTATTTTTATTTTTTCTTTTGTTTTTTAATCTTAGATTTGCTTAGCAGAGTGTCAAGCCCCGGGCATGCCAAGTCTGATGCCAACCGAACCCTAACATGTTAGGCTTGGTAGTGTGACAAGCTCCCTAGCATCCACTCGTGTGAATGAGCTTCATCCCTCGGCGATTTTCATTTCGTTGTTTGTTCTTTGGATTCGCCACCTAGTATTTAATTGAAGGTTACTAGGAAACCCAAATGTACTGGTCTTGTCAGAGATTCACGGGTAAGGGACTGGTTGTGGTTAAGGAAGGTATAAGCACCCCTAACGCACCCTACCTGAGGTAAACTGCTTCGCGATTTGATGTGACAGAAGTTTTAAAAATTGTCTTTTCATCGGATATTAGAAATACAACTTACGTGTAAGTTCATAATCCTTAACCGTAAGCAAATTAAAATATTAAATTCTTCTTTATTCTTTGCAATTTTATCATAAAAAAATCCATAAAAAAAAATACAAACAACACATTCACTTTCACTATATTTTTTTTTTTTTACATCCACGCCACAAATTATAAAAATTCAAAACAAAAAAAATTACATTAAACAATTTAAAATTTATAAAATAGCCCCTAAAAAATCTAGGAATTGTAGAGGAAGACTTCTAGAACTGCAGGAACAGTGGCGGCGCGTCTCCACGCGTCGCCGACAATGAAGGCAACAAAACATTCACTTTCACTATTTTTTTTTTTTACATCCACGCCACAAATTATAAAAATTCAAAACAAAAAAAAATTACATTAAACAATTTAAAATTTATAAAATAGCCCCTAAAAAATCTAGGAATTGTAAAGGAAGACTTCTGGAACTACAGGAACAGTGGCGGCGCGTCTCCACGCGTCGCCGAGATGAAGGCAACAAAACCGGTGGATTGAGAATGTCTTCTTCTCTGTCTTTCTACGTCATCGGTGAGGGTCACCACCACCTGCAACAAGGGAAAAAATGCATAAACAACAGTTGATTTTAAGTTTTCTTTTTGTCTAGATTCGTTATTGGGTCTGGTTTGTTGTTATTTCCTTCTTGTTCCAGTGGCTGATCTAGCGGCTGAGGAAAGGGACGGTGTTTGTGCGGGAGGAGCTGAAGGAAGACGGAGGACAGATCTGGGTCTATGGGTGCAGTTGTGTTCGGGCTGGTCTGTGGGGCTGGAGCTGAAGGGAACCAAAAGAGAAGAAGACGCTGCTGAGAGGAAGTTTCGGTGTTGATGGAGATGAAGAGATCAGGAAAGGTGGAGAGGTGGCCGACAAGAGGGGAGAGTGAAGGGGGATGGCTCTGGGTTCTGGAGATAGATGATCTGTTGGCTGCTGGGGTTGGTTTCGGGTTGTTTAGGAGAGAATGGGGAATCAGCTGTGGCTTGGAGAGGGAGAGCGGCGAAGATGACCGAGAGAGAGAAGAGGGACGGCTGTGGGAAGAAATGGAGGAAATGGCGTTGGGAGGGAAGGTTTGTAGAAGTGGGGTCTTCAGGTGGCTGGTTTGAGGGAGAAGGAGTAGCCAAAGGGAAAAGGCCGAGGAGTGGTCGCCTGTTTGGAGAGGGAGAGTTGGTCTTCTTGTTTAGGTGAGTGGCTGGTGTTTTGTTTAGGTCAACGACCAGAGAGATGGAGCGAGGAGAGACAACCGAAAAAAAAACCAAAAGCCAGGGGGACGTGACTTCTCTTAGCTAAAAAAAATTAGATTTAAGGTTTCTTTTGTGTTGCCCCTAAATTTATAAAATTGTCCCTCCTTAGTGTGTTGAAGGCTACTATTTATAGGCAAAATATTATTTGGTCCTTAAATTTGGTTCTTCAATTTTTTTTTTTGTAAATTTGATTTTTCTTATTTTTTTGGATTTTTCTTATTAACATCGATTTGAATGAGGAAAATTAGTGATTTTAAAAATAACGTGTTCCAAAGATCTTTGAAAATTTAAATTCTTTTAAGACGATGCTGAAAATGCTAAAAACGATGCAAATATATTAAAAAACTTATTTTTTGGATTTTCATTGTTTTTTGCTATTTTTGGATTTTTCAAAAATTTTATTAAATAGATGGGTCAAAATTGGGTAACAACAGAGACATTAGAAAAACTCCTCATCTTGCCTTCTGACGTATAAGGATTGACTAACCCAATCTTCTAGCGTCACCTGGCCATCACAAGGCAGATAACATTTCAAGTAAGAGAGCATGTTAATTTTTATGTCTTTTTATTTGGTATGTTATTCTAAAAGTTAACTTATTTTTTCTCTTATCATCATTTATACCTTCATGATACGTGTTCATTTTAAGAATAGATTAGTAGAAAAGAAAAGGGTCATGGTGGAGGTCATTGAGCAGTATAGAACTAACAAGTTTGAAATTCACAGACCTAAAGAAAAAAATGATGCTCAAGATGTTGAGATGGACTTTCTTCGAACAACATACTCCAAGGCAGCTGGGGGCTTAGACCCATGCCCTGGAAACGACTGAGCAACGGCTGGCCAAGGCCTTTAGCCGTATCGACCTTCTAGAAAAAAGGATGATTGAATTAGAGAACGAGACAGTTAAGCTTGGGGGGTAAGAGACACCCTAAGGGAAGAACTAAGGATAGCTAGGGAGGAGGTTTAGAAATCCTGTGCGAGGATGGACAACCTGAAGAATTCTTCCCAAGCGTTTTGGTCAGAATATGAGGAGTCCATGTCTCTAAGAGAGACAATAGGAGACGAACTCTTTTTGGCCATGTCAAATTTGTGCTTCTTCAACTTGTCTAAAGATATATAAGTTGACTTTAGTGAGAGTTTTTCAAATAACCAACTTGTCTGACATGCATTCCAGACCCAAGACATTGGGATTGAACACAGCCAAACCCAAGATAATAACCGATCTCTCTTAAGGAAAACTTTCATTGAAGTCAAAGTCCGGGACTTGGCTATTTGAAAAACTTTCGTTGAAGTCAACTTGTGTACCTCTAGACAAGTTGAAGAAGTACAAATTTGACATGGTCAGAAAGAGTTTCTCTCTTATTGTCTCTGTTAGAGACACGAACTCCCCATATTCTGACCAAAACGCTTGGGAAGAATTCTTCAGGTAGTCTATCCTCGCACGAGATTTCTAAATCTTTTCCCTGGCTATCCTTAGTTCTTCCATTAGGGTGTCTCTTGCCCCCAAAGCTCAGCTGCCTCATTCTCCAATTCAATCATCCTTTTTTCTAGAAGGTCGATACGGCTGAAGGCATCGGCCAACCGTTGCTCAGTCGTTTCCAGGGCATGGGTCTGAGCCCCCAGCTGCCCTTGGAGTATGATGTCCGAAAAGAGTCCATCTCAACATCTTGAGCATCCTTTTTTTCTTTAAGTCTGCGAAATTCAGACTTGTCAGCTCTATCCTGCTCAATGACCTCCTTCATGGCCCTTTTCTCCTCTACTAATCTATTCTTAAAATGGGCACGCATTATAAAGGTCTAAATGATGATAAGAGAAAAAATAAGTTATTTTTCAGAATAACATACCAAATAAAAAGACGTAAAAATTAGCATGCTCTCTTACTTGAAATGTCATTAGCCTTGTGATGGCTAGGTGGCGCTGGAAGCTTGGGTTGGTCAGGTCTCGTACATCAGAAGGTAAGATGAGGAGTTTTTCTAATGTCTCCATCACATTAAGACCACCAGGTCCCAGCGTGGACCTCCTCTAGAGGATAGTTTCCATTATCCCATTTTCTTCCTCATTGAGAATGGAGAAATAGATGGGGGCATGATCCAATCTTAGATTAGAGAAGATGTTCTTCATCCTAGAGGATGGAGGAGGCTGACTTGAAGACACGGGAAACAAATAACTTGGACTTGTGGGAGCGCCACTTGGGCTTATGGGAGTAGGGCTTATGGGAGGCGAGCAACTTTGTGGAGGAATGATCTCCACTTAAGAATCAGAAGGAATGGAGATTCTCTTTTTTTTCCAACGCGAAGCCACCTCCAGAATGACCGAAGTGGGTGTTGGCATCATATGACCTCCTGTTGCAGGAGAACGAGCCTCCCTTGCTGCCCCTTGAGCATTCTTCATAACAGAAAGGTCAGTGGTGGGGGTGTCCTTAACAACATCCTCAGTTAGGATTGCGAGTGTGGGTACCTCCTTAATGTTCATTTGTATAGAACACCTAACTCTTGGTAGATGTTCTTCATAAGAGGAGTCGCAACTAGGAGAGTGCGTAGTCATGTGACTAGGATGGCGTAGACCACTTGTGTTCAGATTTAGCTGTTCCAGGAAAAGATGTTGCATAAGGAAACACTCAGGAAATTAAAGATATTAAAATAAAAAAACATATGAAGTATCCAAACTCGTATAAACATATAGTGGTTGTAATGATAATATCACCTCCATTATATTTGCTAGTGACCTAAGAGATACAGTTACTGGCTTTATGGATGACCATTAGATATTCTCTTGGCTGGTGAGCGTTAGCCTGGGATACCTTGTCCTAGGACACCGAACTTCGTGTGTTATCCACAGGTGCCCTAGGTAGTCTTGGTTGTCCTTTTTATAGGGAACATTCTCATCCCTTCTTCCAGGGGAAGAAGTTTGGGCATTATCTTTTTCAGATCTAGATTCGATTCTTATGGCCGGAGATCTTTTACGAGTGGCTCTAGTTTCAAATCTAAAACTGAAATCACCTTTAGGTGTAGTTTTTCCTTTTCCTTTCCTAGAAGTCATGATGGTAGAAGGGAGAAAAAATAAAAAAAGGTTTTTCCAAAAGCACAAGGAAAAGAAGTTCTAGTATACCTTGTTAATTAGTTCCTCTCTCCTACCAAAATGCTCTCTTCTTGTAAAATATTGGAAGTTGCTAACTTATGTAATATCAACGACAAGTTTTAAAAAAGGTATAAAAAGAGGGGAAATATGAATGCAGGACAAGTGACACCTCCTTTGTAACCCTATGAAGGCCAAAAGCATGTAATCGCCAGGGGATCTTCCCAATAAATCTTCTCTCTCCAAATCTTGCCAGGTATGCAAACGTCTTATCGTTTTTTTTCCAAAAGACGACAAGACACTTATTGGCTCATTATCACCTCAGCCTCTCTCAAGCCTTTAAATGCGAGATTACACATTAAAGTCTTAAGGGCAATTGACGAGTCAACTTTTTATTAAGATTTTTATTTTTAAATATTTTTTTTAATCATATGAATCTCACAAACATACCAGATACAAGACACCTGCCAAGGGATGAAGCTCATTCACACAGGTGGATGGCGGGGGGCTTGTCACACTGCCAAGCCCAACATGACAGGGTCCGGCTGACATCAGACCTAGTGTGCCTGGGGCTTGACACTCTGTTAAACAAATCTAGGATTGAAAAACAAAAGGAAAAAAGAAAAAGAAACTGGACACCTTTTCTGTATACTCATGCTTCCCCTTATATTACCTGACTTGACGTGCTTCTATACAATGAAAGAGGGATAGAGATGTAATCTCATAAAGTAAAATAATATTATTTTACTGCTTGTGTTATCACATCTAATTAATAAAAACATGCACTGCTTATTCGTATTTAATGTGATGCAATAGGTGTCATAATTACTAACCCGGACCCAAAGTATAAGAGGCTCCTTCAGGGGGTGGATTGTAATAACTCATATCGACCGTAGCTGACCTTTTTAGTAGTGCTAGTTGCTAACTTGTCAGATATGTTTTGGGGTCATGCATGGTCACTAAGAACAAATTCGTAAAGGCAATTAAGGCTCAAATTAGACAATATTTGACAGGTTGGGATAGGCTGTGATAATTCTTTCATGAAGCTATGAAGATTAGATATCTTTCTTTCTTACACCAAACACAATAAATGAAACCAAGTTATTTGTAATTTAGAGAAAAAACCTCAAATGTATAGGCATTACATACCATCATCCCTTTTGGTTTTAGACTACATTAAAAAATTAATGCATCAAAACTTCAAAGTTCAATCTTTAAAATTTTTGAAACAAAACCTATTTCTCTCACCAATCTCATATTATATCACCATGCTGCTTTCTTAAACCCATTACCCACCCAAAAAATAAAAAAGAGAATTTTTTTAAAGGGCTTCTTCTTTTCTTAAACGCTGCTACCATCCATTTCTTTTTCCTTTTACACAGACATGAGTACTCTTCTAACATTTAAAAGATTTTAGACCTTCTTTTAATACACATAGATTGTTACTTGTGAAGAATATTACCAAAAACTACTCTTGCCAAGTCTCGGTTGGTCAGCAGTGGATGACTGCTGTATGTGGGTGGTGGCGTGGCTGTGACTGCTAATCTGGGAAGGATGAATAGTGGCTCAATATAAAGTTCAACTGTTGGACTCAATATTCTATCAAATGTGTAATGTTTTTACTGCTGAATATTTTTCCAACTTCCATACCAGACCCTCTAAGCATATGTCCATGACTAAGTTTCTAATCATGAGAAACAACAAAACTAGACCTAGAAGCATCTCCAAATTCATAAACATGATTAATTATTCCATCATCAACATCGTCATTAATATTCACTATCATATTCAGGTTTAACATCTCGTCATTTTCATTTTCACTAGACTTAGAATAGTCAAATTTATATTGATCAGCAAATGGATTATCAAACATAGTATCATTTATCAGTTGTAGTAAATCATCTGACCATAAACTGTTATTACCTCTACTAACTGACTTTAAAGGACCGACAGAAGTTGAGACACACATACTCACATACAATATCATCATGTTCAAACCACTTTTGATGAAAGAACCAACTATTATCTTAAAATTGTCATCATATACAATCGGCATAGAATAATATTAATGTTCATCAATTTGACACCTCTAAATTATTTCAACATCAATATCATTATAATTTCATCCAAGTCCATGACAAATAGTTTCTTTTATTTTTGCATATGACATACCTAAATTACCATATAACAATAAACTAAACTTGTTATTATATGTGATATTACTATTCACATTAAGAACAATAATACCACTGTAATGTACAACATAAATATGTTATAGACATTTTATATAAAAAAAAATCAAAATCTGGTCACTTAGATGTATTCTTAATTAAATTGCATACCCTAACCTTTAGCAACAATTTAATACAACATGTAATTCATCATAATTTTACCGCATTCATGTTCTATTGCATGAAATCATTAAGCATAGTTAATTACATTATGAACTGATTCCAACAACCCACATAAAATTTCTAATTCAGTAACTTATGCAAAACTAAACGCAACACATAATTAATTTATAACATATTTATGTTATGCATTACAGTGGTATTATTGTTTTAATGTGAATAGTAGTATCACATATAATAACAAGAGTATTTTATTGTTATATGGTAATTTAGGCATGTCATATGCAAAAATAAAAGAAACTATTAGTCATGAACTTGGGTGGAATTATAATGATATTGATGTTGAAATAATTTAGAGGTATCAAATTGATGAACATTAATATTATTCTATACCGATTGTATGTGATGACAATTTTAAGATAATAGTTGGTTCTTTCATCAAAAGTGTTTTAAATATGATGGTATTGTATGTGAGTATGTGTGAGTACCAACTTCTGTCGGTCCTTCAAAGTCAGTCAGTAGAGGTAAAAACAGTTTATTGTCAGATGATTTACTATAATTGATAGATGATACTATGTTTGACAATCCATTTGTTGATCAATATAAATTTGACTATTCTGAGTCTAGTGAAAATGAAAATGAAAATGATGAGATGTTAGAACTAAATATGATAGTGAATATTGATGATGATGTTAATGATGAAATAATTAATCATGTTCATGAATTTGGAGATGCTTCTAGGTCTAGTTTTGTTGTTTCTCATTATTGGGAACTTAGTCATGGACGTATGCTCGAAGGGTCTGATTTGGAGGTTGGAAAAACATTCAACAGTAAAAACATTACACATTTGGTTGAATATTGAGTCCAACAATTGAACTTTATATTTGTTCAATCATAATGTATTCTTAATTAAATTGCATACCCCAACCCTTAGCAGCAAGTTAATGCAACATGTAATTCATCATAATTTTACTGCATTCATGTTCTATTGCATGAAATCATCAAGCATAGTTAATTACATTATGAATTGATTCCAACAACCCATATAAAATTCCTAATTCAGTAACTTATGCAAAACTAAACGCAACACATAATTAATTTGTAATTAATTTAACTTATTTTCATATTCATCTATATCAAATCAGACCTGATTAATGGTATTCATAATTAATTTATCATTAATTCAACAAACCCTAAATTCACCTTAAACCCTAAACTCAACCTAAACAATTATTACATTTAATCTAAATCAAACACAAATTCATAACAATGTAGTATGTTTACCTTACTTGTAGGATTAGAAAAAGATTTAAGGCGATGGTGGTAGTAATTACAATGATTGATTTTGAAGAGAAAATTATTCAAGGATGCTTGGAAACTAGGATGGATTTGAGTTTTAGGTGTTTTAAGGGAAACAATAATGTGTTTGATGGTTGTTTTTGGAGATATAACAGCTGAGGGTGTCGATTTAGAGAGAGAGAGCGGGGGTTGTTGTATCTGTGTGCTCTTTGATCTAGAGAGGCATTCAAATTTTATGATATTCCACGTTTCAGAAGTACATCATGTTAAGTTATTGCATTCTTGAAATGCAACATGTTTGAATATTGCTCTTTTAAAGCACAACAACTATCTTACTGCACTTAAGAATAGTGATATTTAGTAAATGTCATGTTTATGATGTTGGGTTTTGATTGATAACAACGCGACTAAAGAGGATTTGGAAACTATCTAAGGGCTTTGATCTAATGGATGTATGGAATGGTTTCTATATGGTACAATTTGACTAGGAGGAGGATAGGGCCAGATTTATGAATAATGGACCATATATTTTATCACTATTTGGTAATGAGAACATGGTCTACAAACTTTTTTGCTTCAAGGGCTTTGATTGATAGAACTCTAGTGTGGGTAAGAATCCCTCACCTCAATTTGGTTTACTATGATGAGAATTTCCTAATGGCTTTAGCAACTGTTATTGGCAATGTCGCACCCGACATCGCGACGATATTTAAAAATTAAATTGTGAAAGAATAAATTTATAGCATCTTGTTCTTAGATAGGAAAAGGTTTTGTTTAAGGAGTCGTCACCTAATATTATGGTCACTAGAAACCCTAATTGGTATAGTTATTAAACTTGAACCAACCCAGCAGGTCAACCCGGGACCTGGTGGCTAGACTGGTCCAGGTAAGGCAAAAGACCGACCAGTGTAAAACCCGGCAAAACCTGGTCGATCCAGTGGGTCGACCCATGACCTGGGCGATCAAGGCAAACCCGGATGAGACCCTTTATTTTTATTTTTTTTTAAATGTGGTTTTTCTCTTGGACCCCTTTTTTTTCATATTTTTTTAGTTGGTTTCACTATATAAATACTAGAATAATGTTCTATATTTTTAATGTGGGATTTGAAACTTTTTAATACACACACACACACACACACTCTATGTTCACAAGAAAAAAGTTATTTTTTCAATGTGAGATAAAAACCTTTTTTGTTTAAATACTTTAACTTAAAAAGATAACATAATATCTTTTTAATGTGATATTTGAAGGATTTGAAATCTTTTAATATATAAACTCTATGTTCACAAGAAAAAATGTATTTTTTTCAATGTGGAATTTGAAGCCCTTTAGTATACATATTTTATATTCACAAGAAAAAAAATTATGTTTTTTTCAATGTGGGATAAAAACAATTTTTGATTTAAATGCTTCAACTTAAAAGGATAACATAATATATTTTCAATGTGGGATAAATTTGTTTTTAATATATTCTTTTAAACTTCATTATTTATAATATATATATAGTCTATATTCACATAGAATAGTTTCTTACTTTTTCATATGAAATATTAAAATTTCAAAATTATTTTTTTAATTTTTAGGGTTGACTTGTGTAACCCGCGACTCGGCCTCTTGGCCAAGTCAACCACCGGGTCACATTTGATAACTATGTTAACTGGTCAACAGAGATTCTATAATACGGGACTGGTTACTCAAAAGAGAAGATATTATCACCCCTTAAGCGTCATACCTAAGGTAGGCTGCACAGCTATTTTTGTCTTAAATTGCTAAGGGTTTGTTGTATTATGCTACCAATGGATAATACTCCTAACTTTAGTGCCAATGAATATTTGGCTACAAATACTTCCAACTTGCATTAATAAATATTACGAAACACAAAACAATATGGTATTCCTGACTCTAGCTTAGTTAATAAACAAGTAAAATGAATTGAAAGCAAAGCATCTATATATTTCTTTATATTTTTTTGGAAGAAGAAAAAAAGACAGGTATATATCATATACTGGATTCGCATCTCACAATAAAAAACCACAAATCAAATGTACAATGAAATCATTAAAAAGAAAAGCGTGACAGACTCACAAATAAATTAAAAAGGGTCCATAAATTTTTTTTGGAATTTTTTGATATCCAAAAAGGCCTGTTTGACTAGATATCAAAACAAAATGGGTTGAAATAAAAGGGGTACAACATAAAGGTGTGTTTTGCCAAACACACCTTTGGCCCAAAACAACTTGGATTGGCTGGGCCTAAGGCCTAGGCCCAGCCCAGTCTTAGCTTTTTTTTTTTACGGGAATGGATCTAGCCTAGCTGCACGGGCTGGGCTGGACCCAGCCGGCCCAGCCTGGTCACTAGCCAAAACCAGTTACCCGGCTGGCCATTGTCAACTGGCGTGCGTGAAATGTTCACGCATGCTTGCTACAGGAGTGAGTTAATTATAATTCAAGATGCACAAAGCCTATGTAATTAAAATGCAAAGAGGAGGAGAATGAAGAACTTATGTACCTGGTAACCTTGAGGGGTGTAGCTCAACTGGTCAGGCCATAGGTTTGCTCCCTAGAGGTCACCAGTTCGAGTTCCACAAATCTTAGGGTCACTAGAGGCTTACATGGTCGTTAACTTCAGAGCCCGTGGGATTAGTTGAGGTACGCGCAAACTGGCCCGGATACCCACGTTAATAATAATTAAAAAAAGAACTTACGTACCTGGAGCTGCTTGGGGACAAAAATGATGGTGAAAAATGTGCTAGCTGGCCAAAGCTACTTTCTTCCCTTCTGCTTCTGTTTTTCGTTCACTTCTCCTCTGTTCTTGCCTTTCTCTCCTCGGTTTCTTCTTCTTTTTTTTTTTTTTTTGCTTTCTCTTATTCTCTGTCTCTCTTTGTTCCTGTTCCTCCTCTATGTTTTTCTACCTACCTGTTTTTTTTTTATTCTTGTCTCTCTGTTGTCTTGGTTTCTCTGTGTTTGTGTTTGGTTGGTTAGATCAACAACCTGCGATGAGGGGAAACTAAAGTTCCCTTTTGCTTGAGGAAGGCCACAAGTCTCTTTGTCTTCTCTGTGTTTACGTTTTCGTGTTCTTCCTGGTCTCTTTCTGTTTTTGTTCTTTCTTCCTCTTTCTTTTTAGGATTCATAAATAAAAATGTTAAATTATCTTATTAAAACCTTGAAAAGTAAAACCCAATAGAAAAACCTAAAAAATACAATTTGTTATGCACACGCTTCTTGAAAGTTGAGGTTAGTAAAGAATTTATAAATAATTATCCTAAATTATTATTTGATCTGATTTGTTTGATAAAAGAACTTTTTAAAGAATTGAGTGAATATAAAAGAACTTTGGTGAGATATGCTTTATTTTATTTTATATAATGCAGCCTCTTCTAAATTGAGTGATGCGGACAACATTATTTTCAAACAATATTGTGGGAATATCTTCAATGATTGACAATCCATATTTTTTTTATGTCCTGGATAATTGACCTTAGCCATATATATTCTCGACTTGCTTCATGGATTGCAATAATTTCTAAATGATTTGACGAAACAACCACTAATATTTGTATGACAGATCTCCAAGAAATTGCATTACCTCTATAGGTAAATAGATAACTTGTTTGTGATCTCTCTTTGTAGAGATCAGAGAGATAACTTGCATCTACATATCCAATCAATAGTGAATTTGATCCACTATAAAACAATCTCATTTTAGCTGTTCCACGGAGATAGCGAAGTATATGTTTGACCCTATTCCAATGTATTTTTGTGTGAGTGGAACTGTATTTTGCCAATAAATTGATTACAAAATCTATATTTGGTCTTGTACAATTTGCAAGATACATGAGTGCTCCAATAGCACTAAGATATGGTACTTCTAAACCAAGAATTTCTTCATCCTCTTCTAACAGTCGAAAAAGGTCTTTCTTCGCATCAAGTGATCAAACAACCATAAATATACTCAAATAATAAGCATTGTCTATGTGAAATTGCTTCAGGATCTTTTTTATATGTGTCGATTGATGGATAAATATTCTATTAGAAAGATGTTCAAAATTGTAAACCAAGATAAAATTTTATCTTTTTGAGATCTTTCATCTCAAATTCATATTTCAAATGGGTTGCAGTTTTTATGAGCTCTTCAGGAGTACCAACAAGATTTAAATCATCAATATATACTACAACAATAGCTAATCTAGATGTGATTTTCATAATAAAAATACATGGGTAAATCTCATTATTCTCAAACCCTTTTCTAGGAGGTATTCATTAAGATGATTATACAACATTTGACCAGATTACCTTAACCCATATAAAGATTTTTGTAGTTTAATAGAATAAACACTTCTGGGTTTATCATAAAAGGCTCCAAGCATTTTGAATCCTTCAGGGATTTTAATATGGATATCTTTATCTAATAATCCATATAGATATGTTGTAATTACATCTATTAAACACATATCTAGAGTTTATGAGACTACTAAACCAATCAAGAATCTGAAAGTGATTGCATCCATAGCTGAAGAATAAGTTTCCTCAAAATCAATGTCAGATCTTTGTGAGAAACCTTGTGCAACAAGACGTGTCTTGTATCAAAAATTTCACTGTTCTCATTTCTTTTTCTAATGAAAACCCATTTATATCCAACAAGCATAACACCTTTAAGTGTATGAATTACAGGTCCAAATACTTCATGTTTTGCAAGTTAGTTTAACTATGTTTGGATTGCTTCTTTCCACATTGGCCAATCATTTCTATGTCGATATTCTTCAATGGTTTGTGATTCGATTTCATCATCACTTCTGTTAATGCCAAAAACAACCTTAAATGCAAATACATCATTTATGAAAATTTTATTTTGTTCTAAAATCTCTCATATGTGAACAAAGTTTATGGAGATCTCATTATTTTTAAGTACCTAGAGATCTTTTCAGGATGTCCCTCTTCAAGAGAATCATTATTAGAAGATGATTTTGACATAATATTTATCGCTTGTTTTATGAATGAGGAATCTTCAAGTGTACTATCACCTATTTGTTGTAATTTTTGTTTTCTAGGATTTTTGTCCTTAGCATCAATAGGTTTTTTGCGCTTCAAGCGTGATATAGATTCATTCACTACTATGTTGCCTTTTTTCCTTTAGGGATTTCAATTTTAGAAAGAGCATTTGTAGCTAGAATATGGGATTTAACCACCTTTTTCACTGTTGGTGAAAAATCAAATAATTGATTTGTAATATTTTATAAATGATTATCTTTTGAACTTCAAGTTCATATTGATTTATCCTTGGATCAAAATGAGAAGATAACTTCGGGTTATTCCAAGTAATTTTTTGTCGAGCTTCAGGCACTAACTTTTCTTTCTCTAATGATGGGAAAATGTTCTCATCAAAATGATAGTCTTCAAAACGTGTCTTAAAAACATCACTAATTAAAGGTTCAAGGAATCTGAATCTAATAATATATGGAGAATCAAAACCAATATAAATTCTTATTCTATGTTTTGGACCCATTTTAGTCTTTTATGGGGGTGTTATAGGCACATAAACCTCCTAACCAAAAGTTCATAAATAAAATATATTTGGTGGTATACAAAAAACAAGTTGTAAATGAGAATATTTATGGTAAGCACTTGATTAATGTATTATAGCATGTCCCTAAATAGATGTAGGCAATTTTGATTTCATAAGTAATAGTCTAGCAATTAATTGAAGACGCTTTATAAATGATTTTGTTAGATTATTTTGAGTATGTACATGGGCAACAAAATGTTCAACATCAATTCCAATAGAAGTGCAAAAATTATCAAATCTTTGAGAAGTAAACTTATCAGCATTATCCAATCGAATTTTCTTGATTGGATAATTAGGAAATTGTGTTTGTAGTATGATAATATGTGCTATTAATCTAGCAAATGCAACATTTCAACTAGAAAGTAAATAAATATGTGACCATTTACTTATGCATTAATCAATACCATAAAATATCTAAAAAGTCTGCATGGTGGATGAATATGTCCATATATATCTCCTCGAATTCTTTTGAGAAAAGATGGTGATTATATGACAACCTTTGATGGAGATGGTTTGGTAATTAATTTACCTTGAGAACATGTAGTGCATGAATTTTTACTTGGTAAAAGAATCTTCAGGTTCTTTAAAGGATGCCCATATGAGTTTTTAATAATTCATTACATCATCATTGATCTCGGATCTCCAAGTCAATCATGCCAAAGCATAAATATTTTTGGGTCGGAACACTTTTAGTGTATCACAACATTTGTTTCAATAGATTTCATGATCGTATAATAAATTCCAGAAGAGAAAGACGGTAATTTCTCAAGAACAAGCTTTTAGCCTGAAATACGTGAAATAATATAAAGATATTCTTTTTTGTCTTCATCTATTGTTTCAATATGATAACCACTAGCATGTATATTTTTAAAATTGAGTAAATTTCTTCCCGACTAAGGTGAATATAATGCATCTTTGTTGTCAAGTTTCGTGTTATTTGGTAACAAAATATTAGCTCTTCTAAAGCCTTTAATCATGTCTGTTGAACCTAATATTGTAGTGACATTAGCTTTGGTTAATGTCATATATTCAAAATATTTCTTTTTCTTTTATATATATATATATATATATATATATATATATATAAAGTTTTTTTTGTCTTCATTTATTGTTTCAATATGATAACCATTAGTACATATTTTTAAAACTGAGTAAATTTCTTTTGGACTCAGGTGAATATAATGCATTTTTAATGCCAAGTTTTGTGTTATTTAGTAACAAAATATTACTCTTCTCGAGCTTTTAATTATGTTTGTTGGACCTGATATTATAGTGACATTAGTTTTGGTTAATGTAAAATATTCAAAATATTTCTTTTCCTTGAGAATTGTATGCGTTGTTGCACTGTTTGCCAAACATAAATCTCTATCATGAAAAGCCATGTCTTTTTTCTTATATATATATATATATATATATATAAGATAAATATCGTAATACAAATAAAAAAAATATTAATCATTCTTAAAGATTCCATCATTAAGCATGTTATCTGTTTTATCTGGGTTTTCAAAGAATCAAAAACATCAAGACAAGCATTAACATCAAGATTATGACTTTCAAAATCATCTTTATGAATAAAATTAGTCTCAACTGTATTTTGTTTTAGAGAGGCTTGATATAAATCTGTAAGATGTTTTGGTGTGCAACAAGTGCAAGACCAATGACCATACATACCACTCCTATAACACTTATCTTAAAGTTTATGCAAATTCTTGTCATTTTCTTGTCTGGGTTGATTGTGTCTCTATTTTTGATGATATGGTAGGTTACCTTATAAAGAATTATCTCTTCTCCTTTTCCATTTATTTTTTTCATATCTAAACCCTTAGTTATTTCTTGTTTTTTGAACAAAGATTTCATTCATTTCAGGAAATGGTTTAGAACCTGTTGAATATAATTGATAATTTTTTTTTTTATCAAAAGCTCATTATTTGGTTCAGTCATAAAAAGACATAAAATTAGTCCTAAATACCTCTTAAAATTACGTTCTCTATATTGTTGCTGTTTCATGATAATATTTAAGGTATCAAAAGTGAGAATGTTTTTTTCTAACATTTAATCTTCTGTAATATTTTCACCACACAATTTCAGCTGTGAAGTAATTTTAAAAATAGTCAAATTATATTCACTACCTAATTTAAAATCTTGCGACCTCAGGTGCAACCAATTATAATAAGCTTAATAAAATATAATAAACTTTTGATGGTTATATATTTTTTTTAGATTTTCCCACAGAACAAAAGGATCTTTTATTGTAAGATATTCAACTTTTAATCCTTCATGAAAATAATGGCAAATAAAAATCATTATTTTTTCGCGATCCTATAAGGATGCATTATTTTCTTCTTTTATAGTCTCTCCAAGATTCACAGCTTCCAGATGAATCTCGACGTCAAAGATCCATGGCAAAAAAATATTCTTAGATATATCAAGAGCGATAAATTCAAGTTTCATCAAATTCAACATTATCTAAAAAAAACTTATTAAATAAAATCATGAATATAAAAAAATATCAATCTTTTACAACTACTATTTATTTAGTACTTTAGAAATACTAGTTCTTTAAAAATTATATTTGATTTATTTAATTCTTCATGAACTTACATTACTAGTCCTTTAGAAACTTTAAATCTTGATGAATAAGAAGGAAATAAAATTTGTCAAAATAAGTTACATAACCAAATATATTTCATAAAGTATGAACAATAATGAAAAGAAAAAAAATTGAAATTGATATCAGCCATGTAACATAAGGTACAAAACCTAATAGTTCATACATGTTAATATAAATTAAATAGAATGATAACATGTTAAAAAAATAAAAAACAAATAAGAACATGTATATTTAGAATAAAACTTGAGAGAAATTCATGCCCTTTTTTTTATATATATTTTCTCAATCCTTATAATACAAGATAAATAGTCTATTTATAGAAAAAAAAATAAAAACATTAAAAAACACTAGAAAATTCAAATATCATAGAAAACCAAGAAAATAAATTTAAGAGTAGGAGATTCTAATGGACATTCAATATATATAATTATATATTTTATAACAACAAACAATATATATATTTAGATAATTATTATATTTGTGAAATCAAAACCATTGATTTTAAATTAATAATTTGGGTTTCTTTAAAGAAAATAATGTTAATAATAATAATTTTAAAACATTTCAATCACCCACCAAGAACAAAATTTTAACCATTGAAAATTCAAAGTAAGAAGAGCTCAATCCATAGAAAGATATCCATTGGATTCATGAAAAGTCCAAGATTGAAATGCTTCGACATAAAGGGATAAGCTAGCCAGAAACAAAAGTCAAAGATTCAAGTTGAAAACAAAAGAAAAAAAATGTAACACACACACACACACTGCAAGTGATCGAATTCGTTGGTATTATTATCACAGAAAAGCTAATGGTTTTGTCCTTGGCATTTAAACTTGAAAATCTATAAACTCTCTTACATCATGTGGTAGTGTTTATCTTTCCACACTCTTCAACCTGTCATGCAAGTAAATCCTTCAAATCTTTAGTATTAAATACCCGATCAAATGCTTAAAATGGCAAGCTGTATACGTTATGAACCTTGTCCGGAAGATATCAGAGAGGAAGAAAAAGTGGAAAGGTCATGATGCAGATACAAGGCCAATATCAATTGTTAGGAAATGGAGCTGCCGCCGTAGATGCAGAACCTGTCAAGACCAAAAACAACACGGGTGTTTGAATGCTGCTAATAATAATTCATCGATAGCCAAAGAATGTAACAACGATAAAAGCTTCAATGGAAGTTGAATGCTACTAATAAATATTTCAAATAAGCATTTGTGACTGCCACAGTAATGATAGTCACTTCAATTTCATGTGACAACAGCAACTATTAACTGAACCCAAAATATGCAGACCTCTCCTTTGAAAAGAAACTTCAAATGTAGCAGCCTTGGACCTGAAGTTCTGAATAGATAACATTACCATTACAAATCCTTTAAGAGAAAACAGGTTGGTGTAGTTAATAATCGTTTGCTCGTTCAACCTCATACATCAGCATCACCTGGTTTTCCAACCAGTTTTCATTTTCAGGGACTTTAAACTGGGAACTACTTCCTAGAAAGGAGATAATAATCTCAAAATCCATGTTGAACTTCTGCATCTTTCAGTGCGTGCTTAGAGTCATTAAATCTCAGTCTATTTCATAAAACCTTTTTTCTTCTTGCAAATGTGTCGGTGTTAAATAACATCTCTCAGTAATCTGATTTATTTCACCAATTGATAAATAAATTAGGAACCCGAAATATGCAAAATTAGATACCAGATCCCTGTAGGATATCAGACACAGTAAGTTAACTACACTGCCATTCTGAAGCATATCACTTGGGGCTCTGTTCATACTGTATTGGCATGCTTCCAAGGAAATTAGAGCTTATACCAAAGCCTGATCTAAAAGCCCTATAGAGTTGGACAACTGTGCGGCGACTTACTTCCATGATCAAACCAGTATGGAACATAATTTTTTGTAACTAAAAACAGAAAAAGAAGTAAAAAACTACGAAATGATAGCAGTTTAACTTAGAATCAAACTGAAACAAAAAAAGAAAGGAAGAACAAAAGGTTAATCCAAAACAATACCTCCTCTTGAAGCAGAGTGGGGACATTGTCAATTGATACCAGAGAATTGATTTCTGCCTGAAGTTTCTCATCTTTAATACTGGACCATGTATTTTGATGTAGGGAAAATATGAGAACTGATAAAACATCTCCAGCAGACGGATGGAATCCATGGCAACCATTCTGATCTAGATCACACAAACTGCTGGCCGCTGTCTGAGATAAAGGAACCAGCATATCAACACCTTGTTCAGAGCTGTCAGTAAACACAGTTCCTGACACCACTGTTACAGGCTTTTCACCATCACTTTTCCGAAATTTCACACCTGCTTTCTTAAAGACCATACAATCCAGTGAACTGAAATTTTCAGTCAAAAGTTTTGCTCCTTGGCAGCAGTCATTTGCAGCAATTTCAGGCAACTCATTGTTATGACCTGAAATTGCACCTTTACATGTTGAAATTTCAGAAATCAACCATCTGGTCACATATTTAAATAGTTCAGTCCCTTGTACTTGTTTCAACACCTCTTCCTGAAATCCCAAACCTCACAATTTAAAGAACAGAATTTTCTATCAAAAGATTTTATTTCCAAGGCCTTCTTTTTGTTGAAAGAAAACACCAGAAAGAAAAACAACAGTGAGAAGTGGGTCTATGAACTTTAAGGTAACAAAGGTTGATATCAACTTCAAGTTTCAAGGAGATGTAATTTAGGAAAAAGAGGGAAAGAAAGATTAAAAAAATAGAGTATATTGAGAAGCCATGAAAAAAACCTTGATGGAAAGCCTTCCTTTCTCTTCTTCACTTAAGATTATACCCCCATCATCCTGTCTCCGAACTTCTGCAATCCAGTTGATGAACTCTCTGAGGTCAGCAGGTGGTGATTTAAACACAACAGAGAGTACTTCCTCTACATCCTTTACATCCTCTGATTTCAGAAGGTGGGGAACATCTGCACTCAAGTAATTGGCAACACTGCTCCAACCCTTGTGCCTACAGCTCTGCAGATAATCCACAACAAGAAGCAGACATAATCAGTATGTCTTCAGAAAAAAATGGTTTGTGGCAAGCAGGATGACATTAACAAATTGACAATGGAAGCACATCTCAAGCAAAAACTCATGCCTCTGCAAATGAAAAACAAAGAATGTCATAGTTCATGTGAGAAGAATACAGTGGCAGAAACTTATCACTCTCAAGAAAAACAATCAGTCACACTGCTAGTTTTTTACCTTTACCACTTCTAGTTTGGGATCACATTTCCAAACAAGATCCTGGTTTGTCTTACTTTAACAATTACAGAAATTAATTTTTTAAGAACAGTTCTGATATTCATGAAATTTATCAAGGAATGGGGGATTGTTTGCTTCATACAATCTAACATCCATTCAGGTGCTTGAGATAAATTATTTGTCAAAAACTATGAAATTGATTCCAACTATTTGTTCACAATCCAAAGTATTGCATACGAGAGAGAGAAAATTAACTGCAAGTATTTTCCCTGAAGTGCCACAACAACAAGGTTGCTTGTCACAGAACCACAAAAAAAAAAAAAAAAAAAAAAAAAAAAACAGTACCAAAGTATAAAGAATAGATGATGCTTTGTCAAGCTTTGAAAGTATCATGAACCTGAAAAGTAAAACCACAACAAAATGGCAAAATTAGGTTTAGCTCACTACCACCGTAATCTCAAGGTTTCTATGTAATTAACAAAAGTCACTCAAATGCAAAGATGACAAGTTATCTTGAACAAACAATGTCATTAAGAATCTAGTTTAAATTTCACAACGTAAAATAAAATCTGCATTTGAGAATGAAAATATAATATAGCAAAATTATTTTTCCAATCACCCTTCTTCTGGTTAAAACGTACAAATGAGAAGTACATATAGGCAGGAAAAAAAGAAGAGCGCATTCTGGTACTCACCACCGGAAAATACAATCACATATAATCTTATCTCAGGGAATTATAAAACACATACTAAGTCAAAAGTATAGACAGAAAGAGAAATATACCGCCCAGTCTATAGGCAGTAGAATAGATAGTAAGAAGTATACCCCCTATGATGTCCTGTTGCTTTATCGATAGTATTCATAGCCTCCCAAAGAAGTTCAAGAGGAACCCAGTGAGGTGGGTATTTGAATCTGGCAACATCCAAGATAAGAACCATATCCTTTCCAGCATGATAGCCTCCAATTGGGGAGAAATGACCACTTCCAGTCTGCAATCAAACAATAACAAATCAATCCTGTTTTGTTTTTTTTTTTTTTTTTCAAAAAATGATGAAAAAACAACCCCAAGATTACTTATTAAAAAAAGATGTTATTATCACACCTGTTTAAAAGCCCCTCTGTGGTACGATGAAATGATATAACAATCCTCTGAAGAATTACAAGAAACCACAAATCTCCTAAAACCATCAACTGTGATTTCATTTGTCCTAAAAGTTTCAACTTTAGCTGCATTACAATGAGCCAAGCAAGCAACTTTCCCAAATGTAATGCCTTTTTCTTTGATCTTAACCAAGGGTTCACAACAATCAAGCATTGAATCATCAAACCATCTCCATGGGCCTGATTAATCATATCAAAGTTTAAAAAAAAAAATTACCAAATTTTTGACTCAGCATCTCTTCAATTTTGATCAATTTGGAAGCGGATTTATTCATATGCTATTTATTACCTTTCCATGTTCTTCCAGGGTCTATTGCTAGGGCATTTAAGACCATGGCAAGGCTGGCAAGTCCACAGTACGCAGGCTCTGACTGGGTTTGATAGTAAGATATTAATTTGAAAAACGAATTCATGGTCCCTCCTTCAAGTGCCTCAGTGAACAGTTGCTGAAGCATTCCATGAAGAATGATACAATTACCCACAAAACAAATCAAATAAGAAAATACAGAAACTTAGAGAGAGAAAAAAAGGAACGAGGAAGATTTACCTTGCCTTCTGGAGAAGCGAACTCAATGGCAGGAGGAGAAGGAAGCGCTCTCCTGTAGAAACCTGCCACCGCCATTTTTTTACTTTCCTCTTTCTTGTGGAGGAAACCTTTTATCTTCTCTCAATTATAAATTTTTAGATTTGCATTTAATTTAACTAAAGTAAAGAAACATGCATTACCTTCGGAATGCTTGAACATAATATATTGTTTATGACCTTTACTTGGAAGAGGGGCGCCGGCGTGTTTGGTGGCGGGATTTAAAATATTTTTTATTTAAAAATTTATTAAAATAATATTTTTTTATTTAATATAATATGAAAACATAAAATAAAATTAATTTTAAATTAAAAAATTAATTTTTTATTTTAAGAAATGCGGTTTGAATTACATTCCCAAATATTGTCTAAAACAACAACCACATAGAGTTAATATATCATATTTGTTTACTTATTGATGTTTTAAAATCTGAAATATTTATAAATACAGCTATTTAATTTTTAGATAGTGGTTAATCATACGTTCAAGTTTATATTTTCTTTTCTAAAACTTAGAAAATATATGATTGATAGTAGAAGTCCTAACACCTGCAAAATAATTTCTTTAAGTGGGGTTTAGGAATCCTCGATAAAATCAGTGACTTTAAATAAAATATTGTAATAAATAAAATAAAAAGCTTTAAATTCTAAGAACAATAGTGTTTGTTCTTGTTTAGGTATGATAAATGTTCTAGAATAAAAATATGAATGCTTGGAGAAAAGAAATTGTGAATCATTTATTTGAGTAGTTCAGAGGACATTTATAATCCCTGAATTTTATCATTTTAATGATTGAGAGGGCTGGAGTGTCATTTTCATCTAATGACATTAATGAAATATAAAAATCTCTTGCACATCATTAATGAAAAACAAATATCATTTTAATGGATTGAAAGGGCTGGAGTGTCATTTTCTTCTAATGACATTAATGAAAAATCTCTTACACATCATTAATGAAAAACAAATATTTCTTACACATCATTAATGAAATGAAAATGTGGTAAGCTCTTGGAAGACCTTTTATACATCTATAGATATAGGGAGACAATTACTCTTGACATGAGTAGTTTATGTCAAAAATCTTAAGAATGAATAAACAAAGCCCTTAGACCAATTAAGCTTGGTGTGTAGCCTAGCCTAAGGGAAGTGGGTCAAGTAATTCGTCAGACTTATGTTCGTTTAGATTCAACACGTGGCTAAAACTAATAACGTTGGGTTTGGCAATTTACCATGTAACGACCCGACTTTTTCAAGTTCAAAATTACTGGAATTTTTTTTTAATCGTTCGGTTTTTGAATGTTTTTTCACCATATCATTCTTCAGATTTATCATTGCATTATGTTCATTAACAATGCACAATCTATATAGGATAACGTAAATCAACATTCTCATAGTACGGATTCTCAATACACGTGCCCATAATATTATATTTCCACACTCATAGGTTTATATTACATCATATCAACATACTCATAAAGTTATATTCTTGTTCTAATCTCGTTATCATCACGAGTTCATACAAGAGTGTCGAACAACAAGTTACACAACTAGTACTTTCGTTATCCTCACCTCATGTAATTTCACAACACGACATCCTCATTAGATGAATACCTCATATGTATATTCATACACATCATATCAACGCATTCGTACATTAACATCCGTGTTCAATTTCAATTTTTCATTACTAGTCTTTACCAAAAGGGGTCAAACAACTAATTGAGTGATTAACACATCCATTCATGCAGAACTCATATCACTCATAACATGCGAATATATAGTTCTATTCAAAATGTGTGAGCCGTGAAATGAATTTCCTTACGCACATGTTGGTATGATGTCCCTGTTACAACACAAGATAATTTCAAGCATTATAGGCAATTTAAGAAAATATAATAAAGTAATATTAACGTTACATTTCATTCATGGACCAAAAGAGCATAAGTCTTTCATTTCTCCTTACTTACGTAAATACCACCGTTAATAATTCATCAATTACCGAGGCTAATTACAATACTCAAACCCGATCATTCATCTCGGATACCGTTAACCAAACTAATGTTATTCTCTATTTAAAGCATAACAATCGTAATTCTTTTCATATAGTTAGTATATACAAAACGTAGTATACATGAATGCATCAGTTCTTAAAACTAACTCATAACACTCAAATCTGACTATCTTCTTAGGATGTCATTCGCCGAAGCCAATCGTTTATTCATCTTAGTCATCCCCTTAGGATGTTATTGGTCGAAGCTAGTCATTTACTCATCCTGGTCATCCACTTAGGGTGCCATTAGCTGAAGCCTACTCATTTTTTTTTCATTTTGCCCATCCACTTTGGATGCCATTAGCCGAAGCTAATAATTTATTCATCTTGGCCATCAACTTAGGATGCCATTTGCCGAAGCTAATCAATCACTTGCCCGGTCATCTATTCGGATGTCATTAGCCGAAGCTAATCATTTGTTCATCTCGGTCATCTGCTTTGGATGCCATTAGTCATAGCTAATCATTTGCTCATCCCGGTTATCCATTTATGATGCTATTAGCCGAAGCTAATCATCAACCAATCAAACGTTCCAGAGGCAGTTTGTGAAATCACTATAACATGGTAATATCCCTTGATTTGCTCATTCAAATGATTCATAACAATTTGACATTCACTGCAATATAATAACAGACCCTTCGTGGTACTCGTACAGACATTCTGTAATAGTTTAACATTTAGTAACATGATAATAGATCCTTTGTAATGCACAAACAAACATTCCATAACAGTTTATCATTCAGTATAACACAACAGTTTCCTTCGTATTACTCATCCAACCATTCATGACAGTTAATATTCAATACAATACAACAATAGATCCTTTGTAATGCTCATACAACCGTTCGTGATAATTAACATTTAGTATAATACAACGGTAGATCTTTCGTAATACATTCATCACAAACATTCAATATAATAAAACGGTAGATCCTTTGTAATACTCATACAACCATTCGTTACAATTACATTCAATAAAAAATACAATAGTAGATCCTTCGTAATACTCATACTACCATTCATCAGCAGCCCAAATTCATAATAGCCAATCAATATCTCATATTCGGTTTAATATTCATCACAACACCATAATATATCCACCTTAAATGGGTCATTTTAGAACATTAATGTTTTCGTCATTGTTTTAATATTCATCAAGAACTCGATCGACATTTCATAGTCATTTTGATAATCATCAAGAATTCAATCAAACACTTCATCGTCGTCATTGTTTCAATATTCATCAAGAACTCGATCAACATTTCATAGTCGTTTCGACAATTATCAAGAATTCAATCAAAGACTTCATCGTCATTTCATCATTCAACAAGGATTTAATAAAATATCATCATAAGTAAATCATTTCAAAACATTAACATCATACGAGAAGAAGGTGCAAACCACGTACCTGCTCCACTTGTGGGTTGTCCTTGTCCTAGCGATGGTCCGATCCTGGCCACACCACCTAAGACATCCATGGCCACAAGTCAATACATTGGCATCCTTAAATCACATTTATCACCATACTTATTTCAAGAGTTTATATGTTCACATTCAAGTATTCCACATTTTACACCATTATACAATGAAATTATTACAAGCATGTAAGTCATTTATACCTAAAGGATCTATTGTAGAAAATTGACAGCGAAATTGATTCACTGTTGGCCACCCAATTCGGTAGCAAAAACTGATTCGCTGCAGGCCCTACAGTTCAGCAGTGAAAACTGGTTCACTATAAGCTGCAGACTTCGGTAGCAAAAATTGGTTCACTACCGGCTGCACAATTCGGCAGCGAAAATTGTTTCGCTGCAGGCACCTCAATTTTAGAAGCAAATGCAACTTCGCTGCAGCCAACACGCTTTTGGCAGTGAATGCTAATTCGCTGCAGGCAACTTGATTTTGAAAGCGAATCACGCTTACGTTGTAGACAACACACTTTTGGCAGTAAATGCTACTTCACTGCGGACAATAAAATTCGGCACCAAACACCTGATTCGTTGCGGACAACACAATTTGGCAGCGAACACCTGATTTGCTACGGACAACACCATGTTGCAGTAAACACCTTATTCGCTACAAACAACTCTAATTCAGCAGCGAACACAACACAAATTCAACAGCGAACACCTGATTCGCTGCGGACAACTTGAATTCGGCAGTGAACACCTGATTCCCTACGGACAACTTGAATTCGGCAGTGAACACCTGATTCTCTGCGAACAACAATTCGGCAACGAACACCCGATTTGCTGCCGACAACACAATTCGTTCTTTGGATCCAACAAAATCATACAATTTTAGCATTAACACACAAGCAAATTCAATTCCAGCACATACTTTGTCGTTAGATTCCTATTTCAGCTGTAGTATGCTTTAAGGCTACAAACACACATATTTTTTGCACTTAACATCCACCATCACATTTTCATACTAGTTCTTCAACCACATATGCAGAATTCATGACATCAACCCATTTATAATTCAGTTTCAGTTTCGTATAATTAAGCAACTCTAACAAGATCATCATATTTGTTTTTTATCCCTTTAATCTATGTTCTGTCCAGCCCTCACCATGGCCGGCCACCTTTCTAAGTTTTTTACATTCAAAATTATACATTTCTTTTGTTAAATGTTTTGAAATTAGGTTCCCTATTCAACTCCATTTCCATCCCTCATCCTTGTCTAGTTTTCCTTAACAGTTGGTGTGAGAATCTTAGGTTATTTACTTTAGGTTTTCTTCTCTCTTTTTAGTTCTAAGGCCCCAAGAATAAGTGGAGGAGTAGTATGGTTCATACCTCATGAATTTAACAAGTTTAATGAAGGTTGTGGTGGCCTGCTCTCCCTCTCTTTTTTAGTTTTCTTCCTTCCCTTTTTTGTTGTCCAACCAGCCTCTAGGCTCCTCTTTCTCCTAGGTTTTTGGTTTTTTCTACTTCTTCTTACTCACTTCTCACTCCACGCTCAAGGAAAGTAGCATGTAGGCTGGTTGGGTTCAATTTTCCAGCTTGGAGGAAGGATATGTGTGCTGTAGTTATGGCTGCTACCGATTCTGGAGAAAGGTCTATGCTCTAGCTTCCACCATGTTTTCGATCACTTTTCCTTTCCTCTAGCTCTCTTCTCACCCAGCACCCTAGGAGATCTGCATATAGCAGGTCAGTTTCAATCTTTTTTTTTGGAAAGAGGGAAAGGGTTTACTACATGCAGCTGGCTGATTTTGCCTTGGGAAAGAGGGAGAAGGCCTGCTACAGCTGACCGCCCGTTTGGGGAAGAGGAAAAGTCACCCTCCCTCTCTCTTTACATTCATCCCCCTCTTAAATGAGAGGGGTGTGTTTGGGTGATGGATATCTCTAGTTCTTATCCCTCTTTTGAGCTATCCTAGACTGGTTCTTATTTCAATTCTCCCCTAGGATAGGCCAATCTAACACTAATTTTTTGTTGGGTTTTACAGTGCCGCTACCGATTCAGAAATCGGTAGCAAAAAACTGTGCCGTTTCCGATTAAAAAATTGGCAGCCAAAACTACATCGCTGCCAATTCAGAAATCGGTAGCAAAAAATTATGTCGCTGCCGATTCAGAAATTAGCAGTGAAAACTACATCATTGCCGATTCAAAAATTGGCAGCCAGAAACTATATCGCTATCGATTCAGAAATCGGCAGTGATGGTGGAGTCATTTTGGCTTTACTTCTTCTTTTTTTGTGTTTACATGCTAGACCCGTGTTCTCTTAGACTTGGCACATGACTGAATTCAAGTATATTAGGTTTGACAGTTCGCTAAACTCCTGCTTACTTGGGCTCTGCATGTGATCAAGCCCAAATACGTTGGGTTTGAAAACTTGTCAAACACACATTTACTTAGGCTCAGTATATGGCCAACCTAAGTATGTCGAGCCTGACAGCTCATTAGACCCATTTATTGGTGGGTTACCACCTTGTTATTGGACCTTTTTAGACAAGGTTTTAGTTTTTTCACAAAGCGTCAAAAATATTAATTCATCATTTTCCTCCTAAGTCTTTATGCATTCCATGTGAAAAGATTTGAAAAGTCTTTTGGAAGATAATCGATCAGATATGTCTTATCTTCCCTAGAAAAATGGTATCTCCTCACATTAATTGTAAATGTTGCTAGGAAGGGTGCACAATCTTTCTTAGAAGACTATTTGATGTCGTGTATTCAAAGTTATATGCATTTAACCTTCATAAAGTTATAATGTGGTGCCACATGTCTTTCATTCACTGGTGGAAGTGAGAGATAGTGGCCTATATAAACCTTCTTCTTTCTCAATCTCATTTTTTACTATAGCCAAAAACTTTCTCAAAATTTTCTACATTAGGAGCTTAAAACGAGAATATCAAGTTTCTTTATCTTCTAGAGAAAGTCTTCTTCTAGGTAAATGCAAAAAACATTTTATTTTATTCTTCATTTCATGTACTTTGTAACAATGACTTCTAGAGAAGGCAATAAGATTAATTTTTCCAAGAAAGATTTTAATTTCAAACCTAAAACTAAAATCACTCGCTAAGGGTTGACTACCATTAGAATATGCCCTAGAAATAAATGTGATTTTGCTCAACCCTTTTCTACTGGAAGAGGGGATGAAATTGTCCCCAAAAAGGCTTCAAACCTTAAGGGATGACTAAGATTACCTAGGGATCCTTAGGACGAAGAGCAAAGCACAATATCGTATGAGCAAGTGTTCTTTGCTAACTCTAGGCAACTAAGGGATTTTGCAGTACTATTGCCTGAGGTGGATGACTGGGTTACCCATGTCACTAACAAACTTGTTGAGGGTGATTTTATCATTACTCCTCCTATATGCATATACGAGTTTGGGTACTTGTTTCAATTGCAAAGGTTTGTAAGGGATTTTACAGTACTATTGCCTGAGATGGATGACTAGGTTACCCATATCACTAACAAACTTGTTGAGGGTAATTTTATCATTACTACTCATTTATGCATATATGAGTTTGGGTACTTGTTTCAATTGCAAAGGTTTGTAAGGGATATATTTTGTTATTACAGTATGATTTTGGCTGAGCTCCACCCTAACAAGTGAACCACCTTGTTTATTTTTGATAAGATGTTGAGGATCTTTAAAATGGATCCTTCAATTAGAGTATTCAAACATTGCTACACATTGATCAGTAGTGCGGAAAGGGAGTCTTCCATCCCTTGGTTATTTACTTTTTCCACCAGGCTAAAAGGGTTTGTGAAAGGTACTTTCCAAGGTAAATCCACTCATGTAAAGAAATGGAGGGAAAATAGGTGATAGTGAAATTTGATGGTGTGGCTAGACCTTAGTTAGGCTATACTATTATCTAAGCTTGCCCTCACTTTTAAAGAGTGCCTTTTAGCGAGTGTGAATGATAAACGTGATCTCAATGAGGAGGATGAGAGGCAATATATAGTAGGTCATGTCAGCTCTAGACCAAGTATGAAATCAACTACATGATTGAATGACTATATCACCCTTTTGTTATTAGTATGTCATTTTCTCAATCATTTATTTTAGTTTAGCATTATTATTCATCATCTAACTTTTTCCTTGTACAAGATCCTTAGAAAAAAAACTAATTGGAAGTTCAGTGAGTTCACACCATTTATGCTTAGCCATGTGACTACTTCAACACCTAGTCGCGCCTCTTCATCCGAAGACCTTTTTATCTCCCTCTTAAAGGAAGTTCTTGTATCTAGGAGGATGGATACAAAAGAAGCTCCTAGAGGTGTTAAGAGGCTCCTAGTGGTTAGGTCTTTTCATTTAGAGGATGCTCTTTCAACTATGGTGGGGCCCTAAGTCATTATAAAGAAGAGTCGAACTATAGAGGGGAGTTAAACTCAAATATCATGGTGTCACAAGGCACCTACTCCCACCTCAGTCATCCTTGATGTTTCTCTCATTAAAAGAGACAAATAATCTTAGTTGCTTCTGAATTTGATGTGGAAGTGGCTACACTTTTATCTACATTCCAACTTCACCCAACCTAGTTCCTATGCTTACTGGGTCTTCAAGCCATGTGTTTTATGCCATGGGTGTGAAGGACTTCTTCTCCAAGTTAAACCGGATCATATTCCCCCTCTACTTTCCCAACCTCCATGAGAAGGAGAGAAGGATAATGAAATCCTTCTTACATGGAAGGTCCACCCTCCCTTTTAATATCAACGCTCTGACAAACCCTAACTACTAGTGTCATTTGGTAATAAATGGGCAGATGGCCTTCCAGGTATGAATAATATTTTTATACAATCTTCATTTTATATGAACTAGTCTTTGATGATGATGATGATAATAATAATAATTAACTCATTTTGTTATTTTTGTTGTTGTTTAGACCTTTATGATATGTGCCCATTTGAGAAGTCAGTGAGGTGGGAAGAGAAGGGTTATGAAGGAGGCCATTGAGCAATACCGTGCTGATAAGACTAAGGTGTGTAAATTGAGGAAGGAAAAGGTTGCTAAAGATGCTTAGCTAAAAGTTGTCAAGGCCGCCCATGCTTAACTGCGAGAGGGAAACAAGGGTTAGGCCTACATCTTGAGCTCAATTGAAGAGAAGCTTGTGGAGGTGTATAACCAAATAGACGTTTTAGAGAAAAAGGTAGATGAGCTCAAATAATCTAAAAAAGCCTTTAGAGAGGAGCTAAAGGGAAAAGAAGAGGCAAATAACTCTCATATGAGGACAGAGACATTGAAGAATACTTCTCAAGGGTTATATGTTAAGTATGGAGAGTTTGTTTCTTTAAAAAAGACTATTGGGGACAAACTCTTTATCTCCATGTCTAATATGTACCTTTTCAACCTTTATAAAGGAATGCATATGAACTTCAGTGAGTCCTTCCCTGATGAGGTCCCTAACTTCGAGGATGTCTTCTCTATAAGAGCTTTGGTGGCCAAGGATGATGTTTATCTTACCCAAGAGTCAGGATCAGACATGTAAAAATCCCTTTTAAGCATAAATAATTTGTATTTCTTTTATTTTGTTTACCCTAATCATATAGGGCTTTTCATCATGTATTGAATATTATGACTTTAAGCCTTGGATTTGGCCCTAAGGCATTAAATATTTATTTTGATATATGTTTAGTTACATTGTGTATTATTTCATTCTTTTCTAAGTATGAATATAAGGCTTATTGATGGATTTAAGACTTCTCTAGGTGGTTTGTATTAGTGTAATCTTATTTAGCCTAGAAGGGTCCAACGCCCATGCTTGGGAAAAATTTAGGAATTTAGTGTCGCGGGACGACGTCGAATGATGAATTAGCCTCCTAAAAGGTATTGAAAAGGAAAGGGTTTTGACTATAATCATAAAGTTATGATTATAAGATTCAGGAGTCACCACCTAGTATTATAGTTACTATGAAACCTATGGTCTGTGAGAATTCGGATAAGGGACTAGTTGTGCAAGGGGAAGACTATGAAACCTATGGTCTGCGAGATCTCCCTTCGTGAGAGAATCTCTACCTTATTGGGTTAAATCCTAATCATTCTAAGGTCTAAATTTATCATCACATTTGTTTCTTTGTATTTTCAACACCTAAGGTTATACTCAATTGTGTAGTTTTACACTTCAAATATTAAAGTCTAAAGCTACATCTTAACACTTTGAATATAAAGTGAACAAAATGATTAATGAAGGATTTTTTATATTTTGGTAAAATCTTAACGGATAATCATAAATTGGTTATAATATCCATTTTACTAAAGTTTTTGTTTTTCTTCTGAAAATACGCTTGGAAAACTTTTAGGATTTGGTTATATGCACAAAAACAAAATATTTTTGTTTTTATTTTTTTTTCAAAAAGGAAATTAATTAATTTTTTTTAGTTCTCAAATTTTTTTTAAGAAAGTTTCGGAGAAAATCGAGTATTTTAATATTAGATCTATATCTTACAATGTAAATATACAGCCCGATATTATACAAAATTGTTTGAAAAACATGCGACAAAATCACAAATATTTTGAAATGACCATTGTAAAGTTTTTGGATTTTTTTTAATTATATATTATTATTATTAAATATAAATTGAGCCGGATTCGGCCTAGCTATTTGGTCTGGGCTGGGTCGACACAAGTCCATCCTGACTAAGTCGGTGTGGGCTGACTGACGGCCCAACAAACCCTTCTTTTTATTTTTTGGGTAGGCTAGGCCCAACGCAAACACATGAGATGGGCTGAAGCGAGTCCACTCCACTATGCAAATTAATTAAGCCTCCATTACATACAAATTTTGCATGCAGGAGCTGACGAGGAAGTGGTGTGAAAAAGAAGAACATAAAGACAAAAAGGAAGGCTTACCTGGCTGGAAAAGTGGCCAGCGACTTTCTTGATGGTGTTGGGTAGCTCGATGTGTGACCGGTGAAGACAACGGTGGCAGAGACATGGCAAAAAAAAAGGGAAGGAAAAATGGGGGAGAGGAAGGAGAAAAAAAGATTGGGCAGAAGCTGGTTTTTTAACCGACTTTGGCTTCTAATTTGTTCGTGCTCAGACCATGGAATCCAACTCTATTTATAGGGGCGAAAGAGGAATATTTTATCTTTAATGGTGCAAAATCATGGCCCTTCATTCAACTCCAAAGTATCCCAACTGTTAGCTCAAAGTGACCATCATGAATTGTCAAATTTGATAGTTGAAGGTTGTCTAAGTTGGCATTTTTAGGTCGGCGTCATGACCGTTGTGTTGTCAGTCGACCATACCAGGGTGTAGTCAAATGTTAGACAATCATTTTTATACAAATTCTATCAAATTTGATGGAGAGATGAAGTATTAAATGCCCTTGAAAAATAACCCCTCAGGTATTCTTTTCAGGTGAAAATTGAAGAAAATGATGAATGGTAACCAAAATGTCGTTGTTTTGATAAAGTTCAATTTAATCATTTGATTTGTGATTTCTCTTAATTACACTATTGATTGACTTCAAACTTCCAAATTTATGCAATTTTGCCCTTGCTAAACTTCAATTTCAGCCCCAAATTGTAGTGCCTTTTTCACATTAGATCTTGGTCTTGGATTTCTTTAATTTAGTCCGTAATTGACCATTAAACTTTCAAATCTCGTCAATTTCACCCATGATTTCATTCAATTTTGTCCCCATAGTTCAACGTCTTTTATATAAAGGTCATTGACTTCAAATTTCTTCAATTTAGCCCTTAATTGACCCTAAAACTTTAATTTTATTGTGATTTTACCCCTGATTTGAACCAATTGACTTTGTAATAATTAAATTTGGTCTCTTAAAATTTTAATCTTCTCAATTAAGCCTAAAATAGGCCCCCAAACTTAATTTTTCACCAATTAAACCCCTAATAAAATTAATTTGATCCATTTAATGTAATATTCCCATTCGCAGGATCAAACAACGCAATTATACTAATGAAAATTATGGGTATTTTTTTTATCTACTGAAATTTCGGTAGAGTCTTAGTAACGACCAGAATTTTTCAAAGCCAAAATCAATGGATTTTATTTATTTATTTAAGTTGTCGATACTTCTCACAATGACATAAAAAAATAATTTTTGTAAATCAACATTATCATGAAATGGATACTCAATGCATATGCCCATAATATTATATTTTCATATTCCTACATTTACATTACTTCATATTAACATACTCAGGAGTTTGTATTATTGTTCTAGTCTTGTTATCAACACGAGTTTATACATGAGTGTCGAACGATAATTTTACACAACTAGTACTTTCTTTCATACGATCCTCATATGAATTCACAACACAACATCCTCATAAAAACGAGTACCATATAAATATATTCATGAAATCATATCTATATGTTCTCACATCCACATCCATGTTCCGTTATAGTTTTCATTACAAATCCTTACAAAAGTGCCAAATGACAAATATTCAACATAACACCTAAGACATACTATTACATAGCACCTTTCAAAATATGTGAACCCGTGGAACGATTTTCCTACACACCTTGATTGTGTGATGTCCTTGTTACAAAAACAACATAGATACAAGAATTGTAAATAATCTAAACATAATAATAACAACTAGAAGGACATTATCGTTACTTTCCATTATCAACTGAAGGTGAGTACATTCTTTCATTCACTTCTCATATACATTGTTCAATCTTCATTATTTTGCTAGATGTATTATCCTCATTCATATGCCCCAACCTCTCCATAGTAGTGGTGGGGCCAAAGTTTAATCTTCGGTCGGGGTTAATTACTTCACCTTAACCCGGTCATCCACCTTGGATGCTTTTTACCGTAGTTAATTGCAATATCTAAACTCGATCATCCATCTCGAATGCCATTAACCAAAACTAATCATAAAAGTCAAACCCATCATCTCTTATGAATATCATTAACCGAAGCCAATCATCATAATCAACTTGGTTATTCATCTAGGATGTCATTTACCAAAACTAATCATCAACCATAACTCGGTCATCCATATTGGATGCCATTAGCCGAAGCTAGTCATCAAGCACAACCCGGTCATCCATCTCGGATGCCATTAGCTGAAGCTAATCATCAATCACAATCAACATTTCATAATTGGTTTGACATTCATCAGCAGCCTAATTTCATAACAGCTCAATTAACATCTCATAGTTGGTTTAATATTCATCACAACATAATAATATATCCTCCTCAAACAAGTCATTTCAGAACATTAACATTTTCATCATCGTTTCAACATTCATTAAGAACTTGATCAACATTTCATAGTCATTTCAACATTTGTCAAGAATTCAATCAAACATTTCATCTTCGTTTCATCATTCATCAAGGATTCTATAAATCCCATGAAATAAATGTTTGCGTAAATTGCAAACTAAATAAATGGAAAATAAAAGCAAAGAAATTCATGTATAGATTTAAATAAAAACAGGAATTCAGAAATTTTCAGATATAAATTTTCAGACGAAATATTGAGGGTTGGATTAAATTAAAGAAAATAAACTAAACTAAAAAGTTGAGGGGTGTAATTATAAGAAATGAAAAGAGGTATAACTTAATTATAAGAAGAAAAAGATGTGGGGGCAAAAGTAGTACACTTAAAGGAAATGCAATCGAAGTGCAAATAAGAGAAATTATGGGGTATAAATACCCCTCTCCCTTGCTCATAAAAAATCTACAACAATATTAAGAGAAAGGGAGAGAAGTTTTTAAATTTATTCTTGGCAAATCAAGAGAAAAATACCAAAATTCCAAGAACCCATCCAAGATTAAGGGTTTATAGGTAGAATAAACACTTATGGGCAAGAGATTAACAAGAAAATTTGAACAAAGAAAGAGGAGGGAGGGCCAACTGCCATAGGAAAAAGGTGGAGTTGAAAATTTTCGACTGGTTGAAGATCGAGACTTTGATTAGTACCAGGTAAGGAGTTCTAAACATGGTCCTATAAGTCATTTCAAATTTGATTACGAATTGATACCTTAATGTTGAATTTTAGATTAGGTTTCTTAGACTTGAATTGGGGAAAATATGTTAATTGTTAAAATTAAGTTAATTCATGTGTTGTATGTGATTGGGGGCATGAAATCATGATGTTTATCAAAGAAAATGTATAGGTAATTAAGTAAGGGTGGTCGGCCATATGAAGAGAAAATGGGGGAATTGTGGTTTTTCCTTATTGAATTTATTATAATAGGTTTTTTTTTTTAATGAGAATATGCGTATGAATTGAATGAAATTAGCATGAAAGGAATGAGGGAACTTTTGGTTCCTTAAGGCCATGCTTTCAACCAATTATGCATCTAAGGGGGAGGATGTTTAATTTGACATATTTAGTTTGATGACGTGTGTTTAATTGTATCGAAACAAGGAAAAATACATGTTAAAATAGCAAGGATTTTTTTTAGAAGAATATTATTCAGAAAGTTAGTAGAATCGATAAATAGAGTAAATTGGCTCATAAAAGGTATTTTTGACACTCTTATATAGTATGTGATATGGTTAGGGATTGAGATAAAAGATGGAAAGTTGAATTGTGGATGTTGTGTGTAAATGGAAAAGTTGATGAATCTAGACAGATTCATCTCCTGACTTTTATAGAGAACTTGGGTAGGAGGATAGGGAATTAGGATCAGGTTCCTTCATATGAATTGTAGTTTTAGATGTTGAATAACTAAGGAAATTTGTCTTACTCAATTTGGAGCTATAAGGCTCTAGTTATGGGTCACCAACCGAGAATGAGTCATGACAGACCCTATAGAGTAGTAGGTCTGATTCGTTATGAGTCACCAACCGAGAATGAGTCATGACAGACCTTACAGGGCAGTAGATTTGATTCGTTGATGAGTAATTTTGAGTGTCGTGAGAGCAGAATTGGGTTCTCATCCCTTCAGAAGACTTGTAGCCTCATGTCTTAGCTTTCCAACGATACCAACCTTGTTTGAAACAGAGTCCTAGAACTTCAGATATAGTAAAAAAATCCGAGGAGAGGTTGGAATGCGACCTCTGTTGGCAGATTCAGAAAGCCACTAAAGCGATTATTTAGACGCGTTAAGGGTGAAAATTGAGTCTTTTCCTTTCTGGAAACATATGATATTACATCTTAACTTCCAAAAGAAATGAGCCATGTTTGAAATGGAAATTTATAATGATAACTATGGTCGGATAAAGAATGACAATTAATGGGTGTAATGAGAAAAACGTAAGATATAAAGAAAGGAATAATTGAATGAAAGACTTATATTGGCTGTTAATATGGTTATTATGAATGTATCCTTGAATGAGGATAATTTATGAGATGTGCCTATGATTATAAGAGGGACCACAAGCGTGGTGCAGCAGCAACAAAGCACAAGTAGAACTTCTACTGCAGGTAGGTGATCTAAACCTATGCTTCTTAGTTAATTTTCATGATTTAATATGTAATTGAGGTTAAATGTGAATTAACGAATGTTAGATATTATATGAAAGAATGAAAGTTTGCGTAATGATATTGTTATTTTGGGTAGCATCCCGAATGTATATGTGTTCAAGGTGAATGGTCTTTCATGTGAATTGCCAAGTGATGGAAGTATCGCTAACATAGAAGATATGACAAGTGTGATATGTGGAATAGACTGGCATACATTTAGTTTAAGTTAGGATCCCGGGTAAGGGGATCACCATGCATCGATGCTTATAAGGCATGGACTAGCATACAATTAGTGTATGTTAGGATCCTGGGTAAGGGGATCACCATGTATCGGCTAGCAAATGTATGTTAGGATCCTGGGTAAGGGGATCACCATGCATCGCCTAGCATATATTTAGTGTATGCAAGCGTCCCGAGTAAGGGGATCGTTATGCATCGATGATCATACCAGTATGTTAGGATTCCGGGTAAGAGGATCACCATGTATCGATTAGCAAATGTATGTTAGGATCCCGAGTAAGGGGATCACCATGCATCGGCTAGCATATATTTAGTGTATATATGCTTAAAAAGGTGGTATCGACAATGTGTTAGGCAGAAATAGATGTGGTTGATTTTATGAAATCTCGAATGGAAGTTGAAAATGGGAGATGAAAAAGTTTTAGTAGTTGAATGAGAAAGAGTTTCAATGGAAAAAAAATGGGAGAAGTGAATAAAATAAGAATACATGTCTACCTATTTAAATTATTGGATATTTATGTTACTATGCTTATTGTGATATTCATGTTTTAATAATATATATTTTGTTTCAGGACCATTGTATGTGCGGTAGGAGTAGATTTTAGCTTTTGCTCATCTTTTTGTTATGTAGTCTAGGGAGTATATCTTCGTATTTTGTAATATTAAAACATTTGTATAACTTAATTTGTATAACTAATGTTTAAACTTGAATAAATAAACTTAACTCTAAAATTCATATAACCCTGTTCCATGTATGCGTGTTTATCTTGTTTATCCTTCTATAATGATATTGTTGTTCAATGTATGTTATAAATATTATGGTTGAGATGATGATGATGTTTGTGGGATTGAGACCCAGAATGATTGGGTCGTGATTAAGTTATAAGATGTGGGATATTAGAAGTGTAAACAAGTTATATGTCGATAACTTGGGACCTCCCGGTATAGGAGAAGGAGAGACTCTGCTGAAATTTTGGTAGACTTTTATAAAAAAATTATATATATACCATTTGATATGTGACGGGTGTTTTGTTCTGGATAAGGGGATGTCACATTTTGGTATCAGGGTCCAGGTTGTTATTCCGGGGACTAGAATATTGATACGGTTTTGAAATGTGTTTCAGGATGGTTAGAACAAGACAAGGAGCCTAGACTAATTCATTCCCCATTCAGGGAAGTGACCAAAGTTCTTATTTTGAGAGTGATCCAGATTGGGATCATTTGGAAGACACATCCTCTTATGTACCTGTAGCATCGGTACATCCTGAAAGGGGCGAGTTAAAAGGACTCTGAGATGATTCGGTGTCCTGTAGGGTAAAGGCATCATTGCTTGAGGCATCAGATAGGCAGGGATAAGATGATTTGCCTCCATTTATAGATCACTTAGTGAGGGCTATGGCAGCGGGAGGCTCCAGTACAGCTCCTAGACTAGAACGAGTAGTCCCCATAGTGTAGTGGGTGAAAGGTATGCAAGAGATGGGTTATGTGACTTACTGTGGGGAGGAGGATGCTGAGATTGTTGGACACTGCCTGAAAAAGGTGGAAAGAGTTATAGGTCAGATGCAGGTCCAAGAGGAGCTGAGGGTAGATTGTGCGACTCAGTTACTAATAGAGAGTGCCCACTCCTGGTGGGAGACTATTAGTGAAAACACCCAATAAAAAAAAAGGTAAAAGTAAAACAACCCCACCATTGTTGCTAATTTCTGAATCGACAACGACACAGTCCTCGTTGCTGATTCTAAATCGGCAGCGACACAATTCTCGTTACCGATTTTTGAATCGAGAACTGAATCGGCAGCGACACAGTCCTTTATGCTGATTTTTAAATAAACAGCGACACAATCCTCGATGCTGATTTCTGAATTGGCAATGACACAATTTTCATTGCCGATTTCTGAATCGAGAACTGAATTGACAGTGACACAGTCCTCAACCGGTTTCTGAATCAGTAGTGGCTTTGTGCGTTAACGAATCCATGCGTTTTGTAAAACCTCGATGAAAATTTAGTATTGGGCTAACCTATGTTAGGAAGAATTGAGGAGTATCGAGTGGCATGCTCTAAGGGGAAGTGTGAGGGAGCAAAACCGACCTACTCTAAATAGGAACTATGAAGGACATGACCAGCCCTAGGATAAGCCAAATAGGGATAAGAACAAGGGTAACCAACCTTCCAAACACCCCTCTACATTTAAGGGGGATATATATATGCAACAAATAATAAAGAATGACCTTTGTTCCCCCCAAAAATGACAACTGTCATTATAGCTGCAGCAACCACCCTTTTGCTCTCCCCAAAAACAGCAGTTGTTGCAGCCATCCTCCAAAGAAGATAACTAAACCAGACAACCTGCATGTCAAGCTCCATGAGCGTAGAGTGAGTAGATAGTTGGGAGAGAAAAAGGAGCCTAGATCTCTCCCCCAAAACTGGTTGCAGCTTTGCTAAAATAACCTATTTCTCTTTCAAATAACCAACCACCAAACCTAGTTGCATGTTGTCTTTTTTATTTATTTATCAAATGTAAGAAATTTATAGATCAAATGTAACAAAGCTAGAGGACCAGCATGTCAAAATATATACAGATATGAAAAGAAAAAGAAAAAAGGGAACAGGCTCCCATAGACACAAAGGAAGCTAGGGGAACAAACTCCCACAAAAGCCAAACAGACCTAACCAAAAGAGCTAGAACCTAAATTAGCAGCAATTGCCCAACTTATAGCAGCAACTAATGAGGCAAGCAGGTAATGCACCAGCATAACCAATAACCAGCAACACAGCAACAAGCTAAAATCGACTTTAAAAGCCAAGAGCAGGCATGAACACAGCAAGACAACAACAAATAGCAATAAACCAGCACAACTATCTAGCAATGAGGATGTAAATACGAAATGCACCAACACAACCAACAACAACAAGCAAATCATGACTTTAAAAGCCAGGAGAAAACAAGCAGGAACCTTGCACAAATGACAAACGCAGCAACATAGCAACAGTCTAATCTCAGCACAAGGCCCAAGGCAGGCCCGCGAAATCAGACAGGCCAGCAAAACCAGCAAACAACAAACAACAATAAACAATCCTCAGCAACAACTACCAAGAAGTAAGCAGACAGAGACCTGCACAAATGGCAAAACTAGCAACACAACAACAGGCTAACCACATCACAAGGCAAAAGGGAAAGCAAACAAAAAGAACCAACAAAGAGAACAGGCCCGCGAGATGACAACAACAAACCAGCAAAAAGCAGAATAGGCCTAACAAGCAGCAAGAAAAAAACCAGGACCATGACAAAAAAAGACAGCAAGGATTGATCAGCTCAGGATCAAGAACATCACAACAAATCTATTACAAGATAAATATAATAAGATAACAGAGGGAACAAACTCCTTTACAAATAAAACAAAGGAGAAAATTAGAGAGAAGATGAGGCAGAAAAATCATCAGAGCGGCTCTGACGTCTTGGATCAGCCGCAACAGAGTTCTTGGTTACTCTATTATGTCTCCCCTGCTGGCCAGAGCTAGTGGTCATAGCGACTCTGCTATGGGTTAGATATTGCCTCGTAGAAGGCTTCACATCTGCAATAACATTACGATCATCAGAGACATGTACAACATTTAGGGAAGTAGAGTGTTTAGCACCAGAATGTCCTGCTTCAGCTTGTTTGATCCTTTTGCGTCAAGGAGATACAAGCCTCTCTTCCATGGTTGTTGCAACTTCAGCAGACATTGGATAGATGGATGGTTCATCATGAAGGCCTTCACTGTATGGTTGTTGTTTCTCGACAACAATAGTTTCGGTTGAAGGGCTGGAACAACTAGAGCGAATAGGAGCTTCGTGATATCGCTTTTTACACTTGTGACCAGTCCTTTTATTGCAGGTGGAAGTTGTATGCCCAAGAACTTGATATTGTTTGGAGAAGCAAGGTAGGGATTCATACATTACCTGCTAATTTAAGGGTAAACCGTTAGGTAGGACTAGATTTATAAAGGTAGGCAGATCAATAAACAGGTCAACCTCTATAAAAACTCTAGCGTATGAAAGCAGAGTCATAGAAGCAGTAGGAGCAACACATTGAATGGAACCGTGGGGTAGAACTGTTTCATGTTTTCTTCTTTGAGTATTAAGTGAAGGAGAGTTAAAGAGAAGGGTGGCGACTGAAACTATGAAAGAAAAAGGAGCCTAGGGCCGGCTAGAACCAGTCAGCAGAGAAAGAAGAGCAGAAAACCAAGATTTGAGGGAACAACCATACCATCAAGACCTGCTCAAAATTTATTTAAAGAATGTGAGGTAAGACCAATATCCTTTCCTTGGCTGGTTGTTACCCTAGATTTCAGACAAAAAGGAAGGGAAGAAAACTAAAAATAGAGGGGGTAGTGTTCTTGCACTTAACTTGAGGAATCTTGACTAAATGGACAGACCTAAGTAGATCAAAGGATGAATGAACATATGCACATACCCTTACCCAAGAAACATGAATGATTTTGAATGCACAAACCTAGGGGAGGGCCGACCATGGTGAGGGCTGGACAAAATATGAATTAGAGTGACTAAATGCATGGATGACGATCTTGTGAGACTTCTAGGGACATACTTGAATAAAAAATAGAATCATACTTGTGTTAATAATATAAATTCTGCATGTTTGATTGATAAAGTTACATGAAAAGGTGTTGAAATGATGTTAAGTGCAAATTGTGTTATTAATGAACCTTGAAAGCATGTTGCAGCTAAAACAAGAATTACACCATATAATGCTTTGATTTTGTTTGTTGATGAACAAACATGTGCGATTGTGAAGCAAGAGGTTGGATTTTGAATTGAGATTGTGATTATACTTGTGATAAATATGATGATTTACAAGTGTAGCTAAATGTAAGACCAGAAATGACTTAATCATCACTGCCGATTTCTGGATCGGCAACGACATGGATTTCGCTGATGATTTCAACATCAGTAATAGAAATATATCGTGTTGATGATTTATGAGACGACAACGACTTAGTTTTCGTCAACAATTTTTGAGCCAATATTAGGCTATATACACTGACGATTTTAACATCAGTCGTAGAAATGTGTTGCATTGATGATTTCTAAGTCGACAACAAATCAGTTTTCATCAATGGTTTATGAGTCAACTGAAGCCTATATGTGCTGGTGATTTATGCCGAATTGGGTGTCAGCAACGAATAAGTTTTCGCTGCCAAATTATGTTGTCTGTAAGGAATCAGTTTTCGTTGCTGAATTATGTTGTTTGCAGCGAATTCATTTTTGCTGCCGAATCGTGTTGTCTACAGTGAATCGGTTTTCACTGCTGAATTATGTTGTCTACAGCGAATCAGTTTTCACTGCCGAATTCTGATGTCTGCAGCGAATCGGTTTTCGCTATAGAATTCTGGGTTGCGAGTGAATTAGTTTTTGTTACCGATTTTCTACAATAGACTCCCGTGGCAGAAATGACTTAAATGCTTGTAACGATTTCATTATATGATTGTGTAAAATATGGAACACTTTAATGTGAACATATGGATTCTTGAAATAGGTATGGTGATGAATCATGTGATTTCAGAATGCAAATGTGCTAATATATAACCATTGATGTGTTAGGTGGTGCGACCAGGATTAGACCTTCGACCGAGCAAGGACACCCCATAGGAGGAACAGGTAGGTGACTTCCACCTCCTTTTAGCATAACATGAGCTTCTGAAGTGAATTTATTAAGAAGTATCTATTGTTGTGCTATATGGAATGCTAAACTATCATGAATGATCATTTGAGTATTATGAAGAATCTATTATTGTATTGTACTAAACATTAACTATCACAAATAATTGAATGAGTGGTATGAAGAATCTATCGTTTTATTATATTGAATGTTAATTGTCATAAATGTTTGTATGAGTATTACAAAGGATCTATTGTTGTATTGTTCTAAAGATTAACTATCATGAATAGTTATGTGAGTATTATAAAGGATCTATCGTTGTATTATACTATGATTGGTGGTAGAAGTCCTAGCACCTACAAATCAGTCCTTTTTGATGAGGTTTATGGAGCCATCAATGATAAATTCTTGAGAATCAAAATATGAATGCTTGGAGAAAAGAAATTGTGAACCCTTTACTTGGGTGGTTTGAAGGGTATTTATGATCCATGAACTTTGTTGTTTTGATGGAGTAGAGGGGCTAGAGTGTCATTTTCTTCTGATGGCATTAATGAGGGATAAGAATCTCATACACATCATTAATGGGGGACAAATATCCCTTACATATCATTAATGATGATAGAAATATTGTAAGCCCCTGAGAGACCTTTTATACATCTATAGATGTAGAGAAATGATTATTCCAGACATGAATAGTTCTTGTTAAAAGTCTTAAGAATGAACAAACAGAGCCTTATGACCTTAATAGGGGTCTGTAACAACCTTTATACCAATTGGGCTTGACACATAACCTAACCCAAGGGAAATGGGTCTGACTGCTTGCTAGACCTATGTTCGCTTGGATTCAACATATGGTTGAAACCAATGGTGTTAAGTCTAGCATCTTGCTAGAATCATATTTGTTTGGGCTCAGCACGTAACCGAACCCAAGTATATTGGGTCTGGCAACTCGCCAAACTCATATTCGCTTGAAGTCAGCACATGGCTAAAACCAATGGCATTGGGTCTGACAATTTATTAGATTCATGTTTATTTGGGCTCAGCACGCGGCTGAAACCAATGGCATTAGGCTTTTTTAGGCTTAGCACGTGGCCGACACAAGTATGTTGGGTTTAACAGCTAGACCCACGCTTACTTAGGCTCCGTATGTGACCAAACCTAAGTATGTTAGGCCTTACAACTCACTAGACTCATGTTCGCTTGGTGTCAGCATGTGGCTAAAACCAAAGGTGTTGGGTTTGACAGCTCGTCAAACCCACTTGTATGTGGGTTGCCACCCTGTTATTAGACCTTTTTGGACAGGGTTTTAGGTTTTTCACAAAAGGTAAAAAATATTGATTCATCACTTAGAAAATTGATGTTTTAGTTGGATTGAAAAGAGCTTGGAATTTGTCAGTTCTGGAAAGAAATAAAAATTATGATTGAAGATTTTTTTGACTTCTTATCCACTTATTCTCATTTGAAAAATATTAACCGATATTAACAAAAGGATTCATTTGTGGGATGAAATTAAGTTATAGATTAGAGACAAAATTGAGATTTCCTACACCAAAAAAATACATAAGATGCAACTTTTCCTAGTAATGTTAAAAAAAAATTAGATAATGTGGAAATAACATATGATAGTAGATAAAAGAAAATAAAAAATGTATCATGGGTCAAGTGGCAGGTTGAGATTTCTGAAACCCGGTCAACTCGATCTAACACATTGCCATATACTCATTTTGTCTTTATATTTGATAGTTTATGGAGTGATCATTTATTTTTATTTTATTTAGCAATATTTCGACTCAAACTCTTATTAGTGGGATTTCTATTAGATTTATTTAACGTTAAAAAAAAATAGCTTATTTCTTTGCTAGAGGAGAAGGGAAGATAACCAAAACTTAATGGTGATATAAGATATGGAAGGATAGACCTAACATTAGGGGTGTAACGATATCTATAATCCCTGTTGTAGGTCCATTTCTAAATACGGATCCAAACAAATTAACAATAAAAATAAAAAACATGAATATTTGTAATATTCACGCAAAACAATTAGCTCAATCTAATATATCCAACTTGCTTAAATCCAAAATATTATATAAATCTAGTTTATAATTTATAAAATATTAAAAATTAAGTGAGATATAATTATAGAACAAAACTCCTTCCAGCTATATCAATGAAACTTTAGTTTTTTCAATGGCTCTTGATTTGACCGAACGGTTGTGGATTAGTGGCAGCCATCAAAGCCTAACATTCCAAGTCTACTGAGCCTTCTGTTGAACCCAAAATTAAAGAAAAGAAAAAAGAGACTGAATAGAATAAAACCACCATTGCTCTTCCTGATTTGTCTGTAACAAAGGGTTTTTACACACTTGGCATCCATCAATCACTATGCACAAGGCAAGATCCATCGGTATTTTCTTCAATTACCAATGACATTCACAATAATGCCAGACTAGTTAGAAATGCTGAGTGAAAACTCTCCAAATACTGCTGTAAGTTTCGAAATAGCTGTTGATCCTTTACTTCGTGGTACATTTTTCTGCTATAACCTGAAGGTGGTTCCTTTGCATGTAAAAGTAGTGAAACTTTCAGATCTTTACCAAGTCGTCTCTACATTATAGGGAAAAACACAGCTATAACACAGAGATCGGATCTGATAACTATACTAACAAGCCTTGCCTACCATGAGTTTTGGTGTGTGGATGACAAATGCAGCTCCTCTATGAAGTCATTTCAGTCGCTAGGGTTTTTGTGGGTTATAAATCTTCCATGGGTAGTTACATTTTTGGCTTGAAGATAATGAATTTACAGAGAGCATGTAAAGAAAATGCTAGGAAAGAGGTGCGCCAAGATCCTGATCAACCCTATTCTCTTGGCATCTTTTGAGGAGGTGGAGCTGACGCCGTAGATGCAGAACCTGCCATAGCCACATTGGACAATGATAGATTAGAAATTAACCCAGAAACAGAAAGATTCAGAAGGCATCAAGCCATTGATGACCATATTTCATCACAATCAAGGTAATAAAATGGAAGTCTGGAACATTCAGTTTTCCCTTTTATATCCATAAATCCAAATCACAACCACACGTGGCGAGAAATACAGCTCACACACAAAAACCAAAAGGTATGAATGGTGATCAGACTTGGTCTGTTCTCATGCCACATGATCATTTCTTTAGGATGAACCCTAACGGTCATTTGAAAAATAGGGCAACATGCTCCTGCTTTTCAAGTAAACAGACAAAGCAACACCAAGGTTTCAGTATCTACAGTTCATATCTTTCCTGACATTTGTTTTGAACAGCTACCACTTACAAGTAAATTACTGGTTATGGCAACCGAAGCAAAACAAATAAAAGTAGAAAGACAATACTTACCTCTTCTTGAAGCAAAATTGGGAGATGTTCAGTTGAAACCAGAGCATATATTTCTTGCAAAAGTTTCTCATCTTTGATACCAGACCACGTGACTGGAGGCAAAGCCAGTAAAAGTGCTGTTAAAACATCATTTCCAGCTGGGTGCATCCCAATGTGACTGCTTGGACCACAGCCACAACAAATCATTTTTGTTTGAGATGAAGGAACCAGCACATCAAGCCCCTGCTCACTGATACCATCTACCACTGTCCCAGAAATCAAAGTAATAGGCTTGTCACCATTAGCTTTCAAGCATTTCACACATTTTTCCTTACAGAAATACCCTTTCACAGAAGCAGACTTCCCAGCCAAAATCTCTGCCCCCTGGCAACAGACACTTGCAGCAATATCAGGCAGATCATCTTCTTGATCCAGAATTGGTACATTTCTGCAACATGAATTTGATGAAGACAAAAATGCCACAACGTGTTTAAAAAGGTCGGTCTCCTGCACCTGTTTCAACACCTCGTCCTGCCAAATCAAAAGGTTAGTTTTCAAAATTTTAAGGGCAAGAGTTTACAAACTGCAGAAAAACATCCTGCTAGTTTACAAGAAAGAACTGAAAGGAGATGAAGCTATACAACACCTTGACAGAAAGCCTTCCTTTCTCCTCTTGGCTTAGAGTTTGACCACCATCCTCTTGTCTTCGAATTTCTGCGACCCACTTGATGAAATCCCCAAAACTTGATGGGAGTGATAAGAAAACAACATGGAGAACTTTGTTAATATCTTTTACATCCTCTGACTTTAAGAGAAGAGGAACATCATCCATTAAATACTTTGCAACACCAACCCAACTCTCATGCTTGCAGCTCTGCACAAAGGTTTAAAATTGTTACATAATACAAACAATATAAGTCATCCAAAATTTCAGGCATCTCAGGTCTTTTCCAAAACAATATAAAACTAGATATTCGGAACAATTTAGGCAGGTGCTTGTCTGAGACAAACTCATTCTCGCATTCTACCAATGCCAGGCCATAAGTTTCTGCATAATTGCAGTGAAGCAAAATGGTGAATCCAAAATAACTTGCCTTACACCATTTAAAGCTGAATGGATGGGATTACTTTTAGGAGTGTTTCTGAAATTATATGTGCTAGCCTTCTTGATTTTTTTTTCCTTCTTTGTTTTTTTTTTTTTTTTTTTCATTTTCTCTAGATTGTATGATAGGGCATCCAAGTGCCACCACCTTCAAGCATATAAAGGTTCAACTAAAACACTATATGTTCAATGGTTCTTTTTCTTTTATATCTTAGATGGGTATGAACATTGAATCTAACACACTAAGGCACTCTGTTCACCATTAACTTCCTCCAACCTTTTAAGAAGATAAATCTATATTTGTCCCTTTAGCTCCAGTCAGGGGTGGAGCTACAGCTAATGGCCCTCTCCAAGTTTTTTTAAAAAGTTAAATTTAGACCTTATATTTAAGGTTCCTACAATTACACCCCTCCACAAATTTTCTTATTTAATTTATGACCCATTTTGTTTAGTTTAATTCCCCCCCCCCCTCTTTTTAATAACTGTAGCTCTGCCACACACACCAATATTAGAGCAATGAAAGCAAAGTAGTTGCTTTGCAAGAAATAAAATTCACATGGGCGTGGTGAGAAAAGAAAATGCAACTAGCTACTTGCAAATATGCTCAAAATACAGCTTAAGAACTCTACTACATAAACATTATACCAAAAATTAAAAGTTACAAATAAATGTGGGGGAGGTTGGAAGGGCAGGCAGAAGGGTCAAACTATAAGGAACTAAACATCCATGGGAGTGCAGTGAGCATGTGCGCAGTAATGCAGTTTACACCATGAATGCCAGCAACTGTAACTATAATCGTACCAGGGTATAAAGCAGTCCTGGCTCTGTGTGAGGCCTCGATATTAACATGAACCTGAAACATAGGCAAATAGAGAAATGATGATGTCATACCAATTAAGTATCAAAGGAAAATAGATAATGGAAAACGCATCAACTTGGAATAGACAACCAACAGAAAAAGGAAGATAGATAAAATGCAAAAGTAAATTGAAAAGTAAACTATTTGGTTTAGATCACTATTATATCAAGGTAGAGGACATCAGTGGGAATAATTGCCTCAATTTCTTGCAACCCTATTGAGATAAAAACCCTTAGTTAATTAGTTTCAGTGTTTCCCTTTGGCCGAGATCAATGTATTAGTGTCATACATGTAGAATGCCTCCGATGAATTTCACCAGCTGATATGTTGTCAATTTTAGGATCCAAATTGAAAGTTGGAATTGGATCTATCCAAAAAGTTTGTGGGGATGAAAAATTGATCCTGCTGCATAATTACAATATTTAGACATTGTCATTCCATTTGAAAGCAAATTTGGCTTTTCACTGTATTCAATTCATTGTGATATGCCAATTATCAAATTTAGGTGGCGTCCAACAAGAGTTATAAATGTATCTGAGCAAAAATCCATACCCTCTTCGTTGTGCAGTTGTCTCATCCGTCCTATCCATTGCTTCCCAAAGAAGTGTTAGTGGAACCCAATGAGGAGGATACTTGAACCGCGCAACATCTAAAATCAGTGCCATGTCCCTCCCAGCATGATAACCGCCAATAGGCGAAAAATGACCAGTTCCTGTCTGGAAATTTTAAAAAAAAAAAAGAGTTCCCAAAAACTTCTTGTGCAAAATTAAGTAGGGAGTGCTAAATATATTACTGGAGGCATATAAGCAACAAAATAATAAATGAAATTATCGATGTTAGTATTCTTTTCCTATTACACACCCAAATAACAAAAACATCAGAGGCAATGTAGATCCACCCAGTTCTGCCATTAAATCTTTAACGAATGAAGCAAACTGGAGGCATATAAGCAACAAAATAATAAATGAAATTATCGATGTTAGTATTCTTTTCCTATTACACACCCAAATAACAAAAACATCAGAGGCAATGTAGATCCACCCAGTTCTGCCATTAAATCTTTAACGAATGAAGCAAAATGTAACATAGCAAAATTATCTGGATTCATTAGAAAGTAAACAATTATGAAAAAGATTCAATCAACTTAAAGATGAATACCTGTTTAAAAGTTCCTCTATGATAAGACGAGATCAAATGACAATCATCAGAAGTTGAACATCTCATGACGTGTACACGGAAGTCATCTATAGTGCTTTGATTTGTTCGATACGCTTCAACTTTAACCCCAGCACAGTGAGCCAAACACACTAGCTTCCCAAATGAGATACCCTTAGCTTTAACCTGTTCTAAAGGCTCACAGCAGTCTAGCATAGATTCATCAAACCACCTCCAAGGTCCTGCCAGTAACAGACCACTTTCTAACACATACTTTGTGGTAACTCAAAAACAGAATCAATTCAGGTAGTCCTAACAAGGGTAATGCTAGGGGTACTAAATTGTTTTACTAAGTTTTGCTACTAAATGATGTGGCATCTATTACAAGGAAAGAATTTCATTTATTTTTGCTTATTAGCATGGTTTTAAAAAAAATTAGTAAAATAAAATCCTTTGAAAAAAAATTGGTGAAGTAGCACAGTTTGGGCATGTCACAATTGGTGTGATATTCAACCTCATCACTATTCAGAAATGCAACATTTCAAATAAAAAATTATGAAATTGAGTTACACAAATTACAATGAGGAGAGAAGAGAGATGAAAAACTAAATAAAAAGACATTCAATTTTTCTTTCTCCTTTCTTCTCATAATAATTTGTACAGCTCATTTCACAATTTCTTTGAAATGACGTGTTTTTGAATACCGACGAGGTTGAATGTCGTATTTCTCAACTATGACATGCATACAATGTGCTATTTTGCCAATTCTTTTTCAAACGGTATTATTTTTCCAATTTTTTTTTTAAAAAAAGAAACATGATAATTTTTGAAAAAAATCAAGAATCTCAAATCATGGATGGAATATCTTATCACATTTAATGGGAAAATTATTATAATTATAAAATTGATTGGTTGATAAAACACAAATTGCATGATGTCACGTCACTTAGTATTTCAGTTAAAAAATAAAAATTAAGTATCTCTAGCATCATCCGTCCAAGCAAACCACTGGCAATCCTTCTAGCCCCAAACTAATCTACAAAAAGACATTGCCGCCACGAGTACAAATCACAAATAAAAATTACCTTTCCATTTCCTCCCAGGGTCAATAGCTAGGGCATTCAGGACCATAGAAAGACTTGCCAAACCACAATACGCAGGCTCCGACTGTGTCTGGAAGTAAGAAATCAACCTATAAAAACCTTCCATCGTTCCATTTTGAATTGCTTCCATAAAAAGTTGCTGCAATCCACAATTTTGCACTAATTAGAAAAACATAAACCATAAAAAAAAATCAAATCACCACAAGACACAAAAAATAAAACCACACGGATCACACAAAAAATCATGCAAATAAAAGCTAGTAAATAAAGTTTATAGTACTTCAAATTTACAAAACTACACGCTATATAATCTCACCAAAAAATCTAATTTTTCTCTAATTTCTAATAAAAAAAGAAAAAAATGAAAAAAGTAGAAAATCCAGCAAGGATTACCTACCTTTCCCTCGGCGGAAGCGAAATCGATGGCAGGAGGAGAAGGGAGGATTCGACGGTACAATCCAGCCATGGCCATTTTTTCACTTTTCCAAAAACTAATTAATAGCAGTAATAAAGTGTGCGCGTGTTTTTTTGAAATCAATTGCTAAATAGAAAGAAAGTAAGAAATCGTTGATTTCGCGCAGTTAAAGATGCTTCTTCAATCGAAAAAAAACTTCTACTCCGTCCAGAGAAGACTTTATTGATTCGCCGTTAATGAATGGCCTTGCCGTATTTGTTTCGACGGCTTTGCGTGGTTTTTAAGAAAAATGAATTATTTTTTTTTAAATGATTTTTTTTTATATTTTTAAATTATTTTAATGAATATTTTTAAAATAAATTTTAAAAAATTAAAAACAAATATATATTATTTATAAATGAATTATACTTTAAAAAATAATTATCTTACAAAAAAAAATTATATTATTAACTGCTATAAAATTTAATAATTTAATTTTTTAAAAAGGCAAATATTTTTCGTGTTTTTTTATTTTATATATATATATAAAGTAATACTTTTTTTGTTTTTTATTAGATCATGTTTATTATTATGGTATAACTGTATTTTTAAAATTTTTTAATTTTTTTAATATATTAATATTAAATATAAATTTTAAAAAATAAAAAAATATTATTTTAATATCTTTTAAACAAAATATTTTTAAAAAATAATATATAATTTAGTGAGTGGGTTACATGTGGAATTCGTAGAGAAAAACTTTTTTTTACACCCCCATTTGAAAAATGAGTTAATTCAAGACTCTAAAAAAAAAATTACAGCATGCTCTGGTTTTAGATATATTGGTATTAGAGATTGTTTTGGCAAAATCATGTTTTAGGCTTCTTTTTTTTATTTATTTATTTTCTTGGGACTTTGGGTTTTTGCACCAAAAGCCAATAAAAATTGCTTTGTAACTTTCCAATAAAGTAAATTATAAATTAGATATTCTAATTTTTCAAAATAAATTAAATAATATGTTAATTTCAAAAATAAATTAATTAATCACTTTCATTCATTTTGTTTTTTTAATTTATTTTAAACAAATAAATAAATAATATGAAAACATTAACGAAAAGATAAAATATTTTTTTAAAATAATATAATATTAAATTAATCATGATATTGATCAATGAACTAATTAATTAGTTTTGGTCAAAACTAAAGGAACCGTTATAAAATATAGTTTAAATATTAAATAGTAAAAAAATAATTTTATTTTATATTGACAAAATAACAGATTTTGTTATATTTTATAATATGAGGGAGATCAAATTAATAAATTTAGATGTCGAAAAAATTTTTAAAAAATAACCAAAATTAATTCATATATATATATATATATATATATATATATATGAGAAAGAGAGGGAGGAGACATAGAAAAAGAGGAAAGATAACTTGATTGGGCCTAGGCCCAACTGAGTGTTGGGACTCAGCCCAACTGAGTTTTTCCTTTTTTTTTTCTTTTCATCTTCATTAGTTGCCCTCAATTAAATTTTTAACAAAGTGTTGTTCAAAAATTACTTTATCAGAAAGCCATATGCAATAAAAAAGAAATAAGTAATGGTGATATATATATATAATGAAAATCATGAACTTACAGTGAAGGTTGGTGACATTAAAGCCTATGGCTATGTCAGGAATCATAATACACATTTCATATAATCGTGTTCATGATAACGCTAGAGAATCTCGGTCCACCATGATAATAACAATTATCTAAGAATCTTATACATCTATGCATTCCAAAATCATTTTAATAGTTGTGAGCAGAATCACCACTATAAATAGCCATTACTTCTCCTCCACTTCAGCATCACTTTCTTCTTTCTTTTGAATTACTTGTGGTGAACCTTTAGTGTGTAGAGACAGAGGTGAGAAACCTAACCTTTTTTTTCTTGATTTTTCTACTTTTTAAATATGTCTAGCTGGATAAAAATAAATATTTGGTAGAGAAAATTCTAAAGCTAATACTTCTTTTAGTGGGAGTGGAGAAGTTAATCCTTCTAATTACACTAGTAAGAGTAGAGGCATCAAATCTTCTTATAGGGTATATCTGTCCTCTACACCTACACCTAACCCACCTTAACCTCATGATCTATACAAGATTAATATAGCTAAAAATATTATTATTGAACTAACATTTATCATGAGGGCAGAATATAATATAAGGACTCCCTTTCCTCATGAAAGAACAAGTAGAACACTAGAGGTAGCAATTGAAAATCTTGAGATCACAACTCTTATGTGCATGTTTAAGTTTGACTATTTATTTTATTTTGTTTGGTTTTATTAGAGATATATTTTCCTACTATAACCTATCTGTGAGTCAAATGCACCCAAATAGGTGGATGACTATAATAGTTTTTGACAAGTTCTATAGACTTAAATTGCCAAAATCATACAATTGACTTGTTTAAATATTGTTATAGTTTATCTAGTTCTCTTGATGCTAAGAAATGTATGAAATGGTTTTACATTTTTTCTAAGAGAAGAACACAAAATCCATTGAATGATATTTTTCAAGGTAAATCATTATCAATAAAGAATTGGAGAAGTGATTGTGTCATAGTGTGTTATAGTGGTTTTATAACCTTTACTTAAAAGGTGTGGGAATGCTCTTCAGTTTAGAAAGTGTCTATTGCAAATAATGTTGGTCCTTTTTTTAGTCCAAATAACGATAATGTATTCTAAAATCTTACTAATAACTATCAATACTATCTTTTTCAGTTGGCTGAAGAGTATTATCTAGACGATAATATTTATAGCACGAGAGATAGTTTGTGATCTTTCTTACATCTTATACAACATAATTGTCATGCTGATATTTATCTAAGTTGTTTATAGGCAGACCCCACTTTTTGAGACAATTAAGGAATAAAAAACCATCTTCAAATCCCTCATTGCCATCATTATCATTGTCCTCTGAAGAAATGCTAGAGGATGAGGAGGAAGAGTCTTAAGTGGAGGAATTTCAAAAGGAGAAAACTTAGGAAGAGGAATTTTAGGAGGATGAAGAGACTATAAAAGAAACTATAGTAGAGGTAATAAAAGAAAATCAATAGAAGAGTGGTGAAATGGACACAAATATTGACATGGAAACAGTTGGGAACAGGTATGCTAATATGCCTAAGGAATAAGAAGAGGCGTAGTTTCAATCTTATAGATCCTAGCTCTCTCATGACAATGACATCCTCGTCTAATCCTATACCAAGCCTTGCACACACTAATACCCCAAATCATGTTGTTCCCACTATTATGCATACTTTGACAAGTCCTATCAACATCCATAACAATAAAAATATAAGTGGTAGTACTATTGTTGGAACTTCTTCTTCTATCTCTCTTCTTTGGTTTCATTATCCTTCTACCTATAAATTGTGTGATTGCTCCATGCCCAATGATCTTTTCTTGGTAGGATTCCAACCTCCTAGAAACATGATATACATTAATAGAGAGAGACTTCATAACTTATACATTTAGAGATAATCCTTCAACTACTGATAACCATGGCTAAAATGTAGATATTGTTGCTAGAATAAGTTACTTTCCTCAAGATATTCAACAGTTTGGAGGAGGTAACATGTCCAATCTATTGACTAGTAACCTGAATAAAACTTTTTATATGAGTAAAAGGTTGTTGATCTCTTATAATTATCTTGTATTATTTTTATCACTACTAACAAATTTTGTTTTCTAAAATTTTCAAAGGCAAAAAAAAGTATTAGCTCTTTGAATATGGAAAGGAGAGCATGAACAGATAACCAATTCTTTGATATGGGCTCATTAGGAGATTACTATTTGCAAGGAGAAATAAGCTTAGATGGAGAAGAGTCTTCATGAACTACAATCAACATATCACTTCACGCGCATAGAAAAAGATACTTTATATTCAGAATTTACATTTCTTTGTGTTAACATAGTGAATCCAAATGAGAAGTGGCTAGTTACAAGAAGAGAACTGAAGAGCTTGAGAAAATATCATTTGATGCTTATAGTGCGCTAACTAATGTACAAAATGAACTAGCATAGGCTCAAGGTGAGTGACTTAGTTATAAGGAGAGTGTTCACGGTGGCAACCACAAGAAAAAAATTACTTTAACTTTGAGACTGCTTATAACACCAATCCTGCACTAAAAACAGTAGTGGAGGATAGACTGGTTGACATAATGGGAGACCTCCACTTCCATAAAAGTTCTCGAAACATTAATATAGACTTCTCCCATTTATTTTTTGGAAATGTGCCTTTTTTTAATGAGCTTCAATTAGGGAGAGCTCAAGCAGCCTCTAAAGGATAATACTTGTCTAATGTTTGATATGTTTGGAATTGTGTTTATATATAATATTATGGTGTGTATGGTTTTACAATGAATAAAAAAGTGAAATTTATTGCGCGCGTGTGTGTATATATATATATAATACAATTTGGTGTGATTTGAAGACTAATAGTTTAAGGTGGATTGACTATAGGGACAATGAGAAAAATAATACAACTTAAAAAAAAAATTAAGTTGGGTATGAATGAATAATAGCGGGAAAAAGATACAAATAACTATAGATTTAGTTCATCCTGACCAAACTTTAGGTGTAGTTCGGTCTAACCAAACTATAGTTTAGTTCAGTCTGACTGAACTTTAGATGTAGTTCGGTCAGACCAAACTTGACATGTAGTTTGTCCTGACCAAACTACAAGTTTGGTTCAGTCATATCGAACTATCGATATAGTTCAGTCAAACTGAGCCTATCCTAGCTATTACTTAACCTATTTTGTCAATCATTTTAATTTAGAATTTCAGGCGGGGAGAAATAAATCTTGAAAGAAATAATATGGAGATTAGAAGATCATTATAGAGAATCTTCCAAACAATACTTTGGAGAAAGTAATAAGGTGAATAAACCTTAGAGAAAATAAATTAGAGATATGAAGATTATCATGGAGAATGAATCGAACATTACTTTGAAGAAAATAAAATGGAGATGTGAAGATTATCATAGAGAGGCAGCCAAACATTACTTTGAAGAAAGTAATAAGATGAATAAACTTTAGAGAAAATAACATAGAGACACTTTAGAGATAATTTTACCTTTATATTAGATTAACTTGGAGAAATAAACAAAAGAAAAATGATGAATAAAAACTTCATTAAGTTTTATATAGGTGATACAAACTTTGGAGATACATCTTATTGCAGATTCTAGAGAGTTAGAGACAACATTGGAGAATTCAATTGAAGTACATCTTTAAGTGGTCAAAATGCCATGTAAGTGGAAAGTTTTTCCCTTTTTTATCTTGTACGTGATAAGTGTTAAACTTGATCACCCTCATTACTCTAAATGGTCCATCCCATTTTAGTGTCAGCTTCCTTCTTCTTTCAATATTGCTCATTGCTTCTAACTTCTTTAATACCCTATCTCCCACTTTAAATCTTCTATTCTTCACTTTGGCATTATTATATTGAGTAGTTTGATTTCAATATACCTCATTGTTCAGTGCAAATCTAAGTTTAACTTCTTAAAAAAAAAAATCAAAGTTTGCCCTCATTCCTTGGTCATTGGTGATGGTAGAGAAATGTAATGCCTATGGCTGAGGCATCCTATTTCTACTGGGATCATTGCTTTTTTACCATTAGTTAAGAGGAAAGATATTTCACCCGTATAAATTTTCTAAGTCGTTGAGGGTATGCCTATAAAATTTCATCTAACAATTCAACTCATGCACCCTTAACTCCCTCTATCTTTTTTTTTAATCTAATTAACAATATTTTATCAGTGAGTTCAACTTACCTATTTTTCCAAGGATAAGAGATGGAGGAGAACATATGCTAAATATTGAGTCTTTGACACTATTATTTCATCTTTCTATTATCAAACTACTTGTCATTATCAATAATAAGCATGCGTGGAAGTCCAAATCTACATATGATGTTCTTCCATAAAACGAAGAAGATAATCTTGCTGATGGTTATCTCTACTAGTGCCTCTACCTCTATCCACTTGGTGAAGTATTCAACAACTAACAAAACAAGTTATGTTCTCCTAGAGGCTTTTAGGAATGGTCCTAATATATCCATTTTCCATTGTGAGGAAAGTTATAAAGAGGCAATGGTGGTTAACTCAACAGAAGATTCGCGAGGCATGGGAGCAAACCTTAGACATTTGTCACACCACTTCATAACTTTTATAGCTTCTCTAAAAAATTATGCTAATAAAATCCCACTTGAGTTGTCCGGGCAGCCAAGGCCCTTATCCTTATGTGAAGTCTACATACCTATTTGTGGATCTCTTTGACCACATATTCTTCTCCTCTAATGATATGCACTTTAAATATGGATATGTGGTATACTTTCTATATAACTCACTATTTTAAAGGCAATACTGTGCAACTCTTCCAATTAGCCTAATAGCTTTGACCCTATTTGATGATTGCTCCTGTTAAGCAAACATTGATTGAGAGGAGTCCTCTAATCTTCCCATGTATCTCTTTATATAACTACTACTATGTTACTTTATTCTTTCACACTTGAGTTTTCAAGCACCTCAATCCACACATGAGGTGATAATTCCACTAATTCCTGTCGGTAAGCTTAAAAAGAAGATTAACTTGGTTGTTGTCTTATCGTGAAATCTTAGAGGTATAAATCAACTTTTTTTTTTCCTTCTTTAAATTGATGTGCAAAAGCACCTTCCATTGGTACTTTACCATAGAAGGCTCCGTAGCTCTATGTAGCTCCTAATATTGTCCCACCACTAACTAGAAGTCAATAAACATTATAAGTGGGTAAGCCTCCAAACTCACTGCTGAGCATGCCTAAAGAGGTTTATACTTTGCTATATTATTAAAGAATGAGAATTCTAAATGGATTTCATATTCAAAGGTTTGCTCCCAAGACTATTCAACACAAGTCTCGTTCTACTCCCATTCATGTTAGAGGCTTTATCAACATGTAGCACCTAAGGTTCAGTGGGGAATTAGTCTTCTACTGATTAAATTGCAACCTCTGGTGGAGATGTTTTGGTGAAAAAACATTCCGCAATGAAATCAGTTAAAGCTTGGTCTTTGATAACTGGTCTAAGTCAATATTAGAACATATACTCTCCTAACTCAATGGTCCCCTTGACTAAATGACATAATAGGTCAGGTTTGTGGGTTATTTGCTTTAAAGGTAGATTAGTCAATAAAATAACTTAATGTGCTTTGAAATATCATTTCAGCTTCCTAGCAACACTAATCAAAGTGATGGCTACCTTTTTAACCCTCATATACCTTTCTTGTGCGTCATGAAGTACCTTGCTGGTATAGTACACTGATTTCTAGATTCTCTTTTATTCTCATACCAGCACTGCATTAATTGCAAAGTCAACAGCTCTCAAGTAAAGAAAAAGCTCTTCTTCTTCACTAGGTTGTTAAAAGACTATAGGAGAAGAAAGGTGTAGCTTTAATTCTTCCAAAGCTTATTGACACTCTAAAGTCCACTCAAAGTTGAAGATATCTTCAAAGTTTTGAATAATGACAAGCAACACTTACCCAAACGAGAGATGAACCTGTTGAGGGTGATGATTTTTCCCAACAGTCTTTGTACACCCCTAACTATTTGTGGAGAGTCATATTTAATATTTCCTAGATTTTTTAAGGATTAAGCTCGATACCCCTACTACTAACCAAAAGTCCCATAAACTTTTCTTTTTATATAATAAAAGCAGCAAATTTTGAAGGATTCAACTTCATCTAACGGTACTGTAAAACAAAGAAGACCTCTTACAAGTCCTGAAGATGTTTCTCAAAAGTCATACTTTTGACCAACATATCATCAACATAGGCTTCCATATTCCTGCCTATTTGATTCTTGAAAACGTTTTTGACTATCCATTGATATGTAGCTCTAGCATTCTTCAAACAAAATAGCATGGATCTGTAGCAAAATATTCCTTGGTTAGTGATAAATGATGTTTCTTCCTTATTACTAGGATGCATGGGGATCAAATGATATCCTGAATTTGCATCCAACAAACTCAAGCATTCAAAACTAGCAGTGGAGTCACCAGATGATCTATATATGGAAATGGAAAACTATGTTTAGGGTATGCCTTATTGAGGTCAATGAAGTCCACACACATTCACTACTTTCTACTAAGCTTTTCACTATACCACATTAGCAAGCCATTCAGGGTACATCATGATACAAACCAAGTTAGGTCTGAATTTTGCCTTGAAATGCCTACTGACCTGTTTTGTGAGATCAGACATATCTTTCAAACCATATATTGGATCAAGTTGAGATTTTACAAGGAGATATTAGACACATGAAAATATATTGTGGTAAAATTTCATTCAATAAGAGTTCAAAAACATATTATTTATATTATTTGAAATTGATGTTACTACTTTGGCAGATTTATCGACAAAGTGTTCTTTCTTAGCTATTTTCGGCCCAATCAGTCTAGACATGTAATGGGTTAATTTTGGATAGAAAATAGAGATTAAATGAGGATTATTTATTCCTTAAAATTGTGAATGGGCTTGGGCTATAAGGGTTCCTAATGTCGCTTGGATTCATTGAAGAATTGGAGTCCATACTTTGCAATGATTTCAAGTCCCACATAGACTTGATGTGGTAGCATCTAAGGGAATCTTTCTCTTGGATTTCTTTTCTTTATTTTACAGGTATTCCTAACACACTAAGAAGACTAAAAAGAGGCAATATAAGGAAGAAAATTCTAGCAATCAAAATAAAGTTTCCTAGTTGAATTTCTATATTATAAGTTTTGGCCAAAACACCACTCATGAGAGCTTGGAGATTTTAACTACATGGAGGAATTCTAGCATAAATACTCTATTTTTTATTATTCTATTTTATTTATTTGATGTTGATCAATTATTTTTTAATTTAAATTTGTTCTGGGTCATTGGACATTGTTTAGGAGTTTATTTCATTTTTTACATATGCTAGTTGATTCCTAGTTTAGGCCAATTATCTTGCAACCTAAAAAGGGTTCATTAGAGTTATTTAGAGGATACTATATAATGTTTTTAAAGCTGTAAATTTTAGCAGCTTACTGATAATAAACGTGAGTTTCTTCCTTTTGATTGTTTGTGGTAAAACATCATTTTTTTATAGGGAAAAAGATTGAATATGTGGCTTATCAAAGATTATTAAGCATCATGACATCATTCGTATACTTTAGGTTCTTAGGTACATGATTGTCTCTGGGTTCAAGTTTATTCTACTACCTTTGATTCTTAGGTATATGGTTACATCTAGGTTAGGGTTCTATCAAACCTGATTTTTAGCTTTTCGGGTTGTATTTCAACTTTGTTGGGGGTTGCTTGACCATATGACTAAAAGATCCACATTAGTTGGCATTAAAGCTAGGCTCCAACATCAGGTTATATCCTTTTATTTTCCTTGTTTTTGTTTCAGTTTTTCCTAAAATTTAAGTCTTTGTTTTTGTTGTTATTTTTCTTCGCATCTAGCTCTAGAGTTTGTGTTAATTAGGGTTTCTTGATAAAATAATAACCTACTGTCCAGAAAAATTTTGTTATTGCATTGGTGACTCAATCCTCATGATCACGTGGTCATATAATTCACAATCAAGATTAAGATATGATCCAAGATAGCTAAAAGAGGTATAATAGAAGTGTGACGCAATAAAAATCTATCTCAAAGCACTAACACTATTAGAATGAAGTCGAATGAAGCCATGAAGCCAGTTAATCTTTGATAAGTTAGATTTAGCTCATTTAAGAACCAAAAAATGCAAGAATATTTCTCACACATCAAACTAAAAAGTTCAAAAGTATTACTGATAAAACAAATACCAAAATTTAGGCTTACATGTATTTAAATAGTCTAGAGAAACCAACCCTAATGGATCTACCCTCGTGGGCTGAATTAACCCACTTATAAAAACTTACTCAGAACCTTTATTAGTAAGCACAAACCCTTATCCAAACAAGCCTTGGATCCTAGTTGAAAATAAAGTATTAAATAAGTTTAGTGCTTGTTCTACCATGAGAATAAAAGAAAAGAAAATATTGCAAGTCTAATACAAGACTTATTTATAACCTATAATGCTGCCCAATAATCCTAGGAACTAAAAGAGAAGTTGTTGCCCTTTTGGTTTTCAAGTTATAATAGGATTCTAATCTCAGCCTTGTATTTACCTTTTTTTTTTAAGGAAAATGATGCTGCCTTTAATGCTCTTCTTTGTTAACTCTTGATATCCTTCCAATAATAGAAAACACAATTAAGTTGCTGAAGTACTCTTCTTGCATAACAAGGAAACTTTGTTGACACATATGTTTCCTAAGTTAGCTTGGATTCCTTTATTTCTTTTACAATGTTTTCTCCTCACCTAACAAGGATATAAAATAAAAATAATAAATCCTAATATTTAAAGTAAATAATTAATTTTCTCACACATAATAGGAAATCTAAAACTAGTTAGGAATCCACAAAACACATGGAAACATCGCAAAACAAGGCTGGCCAAAACTAATACAAAATTGGCAAACTTGTTATCGAAACTTAATGGCCCAAATAATGGATTAGACCCCTCTTGCATAAAGATTAAATATACCAAGGCCTCCTCTTGATGCTCTAAAGTATCCCAAAGTTTAGCATTGGCTGAAATTTGCACATCCAACCTATTAACTGCTTATTTTAATGTCTTTGCTTTGGACATTGTGATTGACCTATTTGGAACATGTGATGGGTCTTTGAGGTTCGTGAACTAATCCACATCAGTTAAGATAAAAAAAATATTCAAATCAATTTAGTTCAAAAATGGTTCAATCAGTTCGATTAAAAAAATTTAGGTAGTTTTGGGTTTTTCTACTTGTTTCTAGTTTTGGTCAGATTATTTTTATAGTTTAGAGGTATTTTTTGTGTTAATCTTAGTTTCCCATATCGTTAATTAATTCTAGTATGTCTTTATCTTGTCATAAAGTATCTTACAAATTAGTATGAATCCTTTAGTAAAACACAAGAGGAGTATAAACATGTGAGGGAGTGAATGAGGAATTTATATTTTTTGTCAACTAATTGATTTTTCAAATTTGAAGATGTTTGAGACAACATATGGATTGTATGGCCAATAAATTTAGAGATAGGTTGGATAGATTAGAGAAGCAACCTGCTAATGATCATGGTGGGGTTTAAAATAGGTCTGAGCAAATAGAATTTAATTTTAGGAGTGTTGTTAGACAAGTTAACACCGATATGGATGAGTTTGTGGTTGATGATACAGACATGAGTGATGTTGATTTTGATAATGTGTCTGTGGGCTATGGGGAACGACTTGGATGACAGCAAAATCGTCTGTATGGAAGGGATATATATGATGATAATTTCAATCAAAAGGATATTTACAGGTATTATGACCATATTTTAAAGGGAAGAATGATCCAAAAGCTTATTTAAAGTGTGAGAAGAAGATGGAATGGGTTTTTTAGTGCCATAATTATCATGAGCTCAATAAATTAAAGCATTTGGAGATAAGTTGGATAAATTGGAGAAGCAACCAACTAATGATCATGGTGGGGTTTAAAATAAACTAATTTAATATTATGAGGGTTATTAGACGAGTTAGTAACGATATGGATGAGTTTATGACTGATAATATAAACATGAGATGGCTTGGATAATAGCAGAATCGTCTATATGTAAGGGATATATATGATGATAATTTGGAATAGAGGGGTAATTACAGGTACTATGACTATACTGATGAGTTTGGTGGAGATTTTGGTACAATTAAGCTAAAATACCAGTTTTTAAGGGGAAGAATTATCTGAAAGCTTATTTAGAATGGGAGAAGAAAATGAAGTGGGTTTTTTAGTTTCATAATTATCCAGAGCTCAAGAAATTCAAGTTTGTTGTGATTTCTTTTACTGACTATGCCACAAGAGGAATCCTGAGAGGCAAGTTAAAACTTGAGATGAGATGAAATCCATTATGAGGAAGAGATTTTTGCCTACAAAGAGTTGTATCAAAGGTTACAAATTTTAAGCCAAGGTATATGACACGACCAAAGAGTTGATGTCTTCTCCCAAGTGTAGGAGTGTCAAAGTAATAAATAACCCGGCAAGACCGGGGTCGAACCATAGGGAGGTTAATTGTATAAACTACAAATAAAGAAATAGATAATAACAGAAAAGGAGTTGAAGAGAGCTTTGAGATCTGATATTAATATAAGGATTAAACAATGATAAAATAATTGTCAAAGTTAGAAGATCTACTAATGGTATTTCAAACAAGTATAGTATAAACTCTTTTTATTACTCAACTGGAAACCACACACAAAGGAAGTTCCAATCGGATTATAAATTGTTAACATGATTCCATTAGTTATCTTATTCGAATAATACTAATACTTGTAAATGTTGTCAGGTATTCATGATTATAACTTATGTTGACAACAAATCAAGTTCCTTTCATAGCACAAATGTCGGTTATACCATACAGTTGGGTTATGAAAGTGCCAAGTATTTATTGTACCAAGGGTTATACAACATAAATCTAGATTAACCATTTAACAAGCAAAGTATTAAAAGTGAACAAGATAACAAATACAAAACATGTTAGTATCAAACATTAAAGTCCATGTTGAGTTTATACTATACTTATTCTTACACCATTAGTGTAACCTTTTCACTTTGACATAATAAACTTAGCTAAACATAATGAAAGAGAGAAACATAAATAAACAAGATAAGAACATAAATAAGATATAAGTTAACTAAGTAAAGGAAATGAAATGAAAAGCATAAACAAGAGATTAATATAAACAAAACTTAAGCATTACAAAAATATAAAGAGAGAGAGAAAGAGAGCAAGAACATGATCTTGATATGAAAACCAAGATGTCTAAATACATGGTAAATGCCTCCTTTTATAGGCCAAAATTTAAAACTATTGATTCGATGACTAATTGTTAAGTGGGTGGCCACATCTTGACTTGGTGGCAATCCTTATCTTCTTGTCTGAACAAAACGTCATTGCTAACGTCAGAATTTGAACATATTGTCTTCATGAAAGTTCTAGGAAATTGTCTCAGCTTTCTAACCCAAGAAAGAATCGGTGCATTTGGACTTCTAGAACTCGAGATATGGGCTGAACACTGAACAGTATCTGGGCTGTAGGACAGATTCAGACTTCTCTTTTGATGCTAAGATTTGGACTTCCAAACAGCATAATTGAGTTTGGACTCTCCTGAATGTTTTAGGCATATGTCTTAGCTTTCTATCCATATAAACCAAACTAAAATCCAAGATCTACAGCTCCAGATACGACCCAATGACTGAACAGTGTTCCAGTTTGGACTAAACCAGCATCTCTTTTCTAAGCTTAGCCCTCTCTTTGTCTTTTCAATTTCAGTAGTTAAACTCATCAATCAATCCCTTCATTTATGTGATAGGTCTGCATTTAAAATGAACATTTACCATAAATTAAAGGTATCTTATAGTATTAGACATGATATTATAAAACATGCTCTAGTTAAGGATTTATTGATACTTTAAGTGTAAAATGATGATATAAAACCTTGATAAAAATACACTTTTAAGTACTAATCATACCCCCAATCAGCTTATTACTAGTCCTTAGTAATTAAAGCGTTAAAATAGAAAAATAATTTGCAAGTTTCACAAAGAAGGCATTCATCATTCAACTTTCATTAATATATCCAAATAAACAAACTCTTAGTAAATTTAGATATCTGCTTCATACTTCTTAAACAAGATATTAATAAACCTTTCTTTTATGCTCAATATATCAACACATAGTTATGGGGCTTTACTTGGAAGAAAATAAAATTTTGTTCTAATGTTTAAGGTTAACTTTCTTGGGTTGGGATTATTATTATTATTATTATTATTATTTTAATATATATACATATAACTTAAAACATAATGCATCTTTAACCCATGTAACAAGCTTTCGGCTAATTACTCCCAGACCAGTCGGTCTTAGGGCATTAGGTGTTGAGACACCCCTATAAGCTTAGTAACTCGAGTTGCAGATACTGATACGTAAATAGTGCAATGTTTGATTCCCTTAAGCTTTTTTCCTTAACCCGTGTAACAAGTTTTAGGCCAATAGCTCCCAAGTCAGTTGACTTTAGAGTATTAGGTGTTAAAACACCCCTTTGGACTTAATTGCTTAGGTTAGGGAGGCTACGAAACCAAACTTATCTACGTTTTTATTATCATTAATATTATCAATTTGTATTTTTTTTTTTGCAAATTATATACTATCCATTTCCCTTAGTTGTTACCTTTAACAAAAAAACATAAATAATGTAATAATCCAATGTGAAACCCACAATCATTTGTTAAAGTGTGTGTGTGTATGTGTGTGAAAATAAAGGTTTAAGAATACTTGTTAAATGAGTATATGAGCAGAATCAAGTAATAACAATACGAGAGTTTGTGAACCTGAATATTTTAAGAAGTATTCTGATAGACCTTGATAAGAATATTTACTAAGATGTGTCTCAAGAGTCAATAAAATTCCTCCTTACTATGCCATCCTAATAACATTTTTGTCAAATGGTTTTAATAATAGCAAAAACAGTTAGTAAGTTAGTTTTTTTTATGTCAACTACTATCCTCTCCCCCCAACCAAAACGAGACATTGTCCTCAATGTCCTAAGGTAGAAAGATAGAGTATAGAAGACATCACCTGAAACACACTTAAACAAATATAAGAAATAACAAAATAAAATAATATGCTATTAATAAAACCAAAAGACACAATGTTTCACAAACGAAGGCTCAAATCCAATCTAAGCTTTTTACAGCTTTTCATAGTTGACTAATTTATGCGACTCATGGAGGGATCAATTACAGAGATAAAAGATTGTAGTTGGTCAATCAATTGTTCAGCATTAGTAGCAAAGATTATGATTTGTCGTGCCGACGATGTTAGAAATTGCTGTTCCACAGCTTGATCAAGAAAAGACAACAAATTATCATAAAAACCATTAACATTTAACAAACCTATATGTTTATGGTGAATGTGTAGTTGGGCCCAAGATGAAATATGAAAGATCTTTTCCAATGTGCCAAGACCACCTGGTAAAGCAATAAAGGCATCAACATGGTTAAACATCACATTCATTCGATCAGACATTGTAGAGACATGTAGTTCATTTCCAATTGTTTTTCCAATGATGTCCCTTTTTGCTAAAGCTTTGGGGACAACTCTCAAAACTTGACTGCCTTCTAAAAATACAGCTATTGACACACCCTCCATTAACCCAAGGTTGCCTCCCCCATACACTAAATGAATCTTTCTCGCAGCTAGTACCTGACCAAAATGATTTGTTGATTCTAAAAACTCCTTTAATTTCTCAGGACTGGATCCACCGAAAACACAAGTATTTCTTATGTGATGACTTGAGGAACCTGCCATTTCTACACACTTTTATATTTGTTGAATGTATGGGTTGAGAAGAAATGAAGGGAAGGAAGAGAAGATTTTATAGATAAGAAATTGAAAATGCAATCATACCACCTATAGGTAGGTCAGCTAGAGTCTCACACTCTCTCTCTTTTTATTTATTTATTTTGAAAAAGCATGTGTATGTATATGTAGTTGTGATTGTGGCTCATATTTTTCCTTGGTTTTACGTCCAAGAATGGCTTAAACGCCCTCTATGGGTCGGGGATAGGCTTCCCATCTAGTTTTCTTAAAAATTAGCAAACAGGGTCTTTTTTAGTCAGATTCCCAAGACTATGTCGAGCATGTTCTTTATGGAATTGTGGCCATAAATGATTCACATCTCCACTAGGATACATCTCAAGAGTCAATAGAAGATTATCTAAAGACCCCTTACTCAGGCTGTCCTTAATGAATTGTATTTTATCTTCACGGTTTACAGATATCATTCCTAAAAAATGACATGTTGCATTACAAGTCCATCTGGCACGTCTGTGACAGACTTTCAGTCGTTTTGCATGACATTTCTTTGCAAAAGTGCTTTTACCTGTTCCAGGCATGTATGAAATGAAAGAATTGGAGGACTCACCTGATAATCGGACCTTTGCTTCAATTAGCCAGCGAATATCTTCAGGAATTCCATGATTCATTAACAACCCCAATCTTTCACATCTAGCACGGTGAATTTTTGCAATCGTATTTGGAGGCAAAACGGGAAAATACTTTTTTTCAAGAGCGGTGTCCATTTTCAAATGAGAATTGGAGAAGAGATGCAAAGAATGGAGAAAGAGCAAAGAATTGCACAAATATATACACATATATCAGTTATTATGGGAAACTAAAAGAACCGACTTAAGAGTCGTACCGTTATCCGCCATTTGACCAAGGTTGGAGAAAGACTTGAAAACATTGCAATTCTTTGGATTCACGATATCACAGGCCCCATATGGATACTCATGTTTCACAATAAAAGGGCCGCTCCATCTTGATCTTAGCTTTCCAGAAAATAAATGGAGTTGAGAATTATAAAGTAAAACTTTTTTACCAATATCAACTTTTTGACAATTTTCACAAGTTTTGCAGAATGCATGCGTATCCTTGAACATGATAAGCCAATAAAATCCACATTGTAAGATTTTTGCAGTTGTCTTCTTTGATAAGAAACGACCCTCATATGCCTCAAAATGACAAAATTTAATGACATTACTTACCTCATTGTCGGGAATGCATCTTCAAAATATTTGATCAGGACAATATTTGAATAAGTTATGGTCATCCCAATGAAAGTTCTTCACTTTGTTCAAAAACTTTCTTTTTTCTTGGGTACTTTAATGAGCTGGCAAATATCCTAAAGTAAAAAAAATTGATATTTTTAGCAAACCAAGGCATTGAACTAAGAGAAGGTAAAGATTCATCAGGAAAGTAATCATCGATTGGTGTGATGTTGGAAGGCGAATCTATTGTCAATCTTGACAAAATATCTGTATCAACATTTTCGGTGCCTTTTTCATCCATGATTTCTTCCTGAGAATAAATCATTTGCAAATCTTCAGATTCATCAAACTTAATTTTACTCAAAGTAGATTCAAATTGATCATAAACTAATTCTTCAATAACATCTACTTCCTGTGAATCATTATCATCTCCAGGTTGCTTGCAAATGTTAAAAATATTCATCTCCAATGTCATGTTTCCAAATGATAGCTTTATCAGTCCACCATTCCTACAATAACAGGAAATGAATTACATGCTTCAATAGGTTGTGTATCCAAGACAATAAAAATCCACAGGATAAATAAATTTATCAACTTGTTCTAACACATTTTCAACTATTCCTCTAGGCACTTTTACAGATCTATCAGCAAGTAAGAGAGTTACAGAAGTTGGTTTTAACTCACCTAGATTGAGACTCTGAAAGACTGAATATGGAAGTAAATTCACACTAACTCCAAGATCAAGTAAAGCTCTTTTAATTTTATGTTCTCCAATAAAGCAAGAAATTATAGGACAACCAGGGTCTTTATATTTCAAAGCATTATTGTTCTGAAGAATGGTACTTACTTGTTCGGCTAAAAAAGGCTTTCTTTTTCACATTCAGTTTTCTCTTCACGGTGCACAAGTCTTTCAAAAATTTAGCATAAAAAGGTACCTATTTAATAACATCCAACAATGGTATATTGATCCTTACTTGTTTGAAAGTTTCAAAGATTTCAGAGTTGTGATTGACTTTTCTTTGTTTGGTCATGACATGAGGAAATGGAAGTGCTGGCGGGGAGTCAGTCTTTTCTTTGCAATGTTCAGATTCAACCCCTTCCTTACCCTCAGAGATTGACTCATCATCTTTCTCACAAGGTTCAAGAGTGGGTTTTTTTAATAACCTTACTACTGCGAAGAGTGATGACTGATTTGACTTGATCTATGTTTTGGCTTCCAGAACTACTTGCATTTGCATTGTATTGCCTCTTAGGATTTTGTTGTGGTTGAGATGAAAACTTACCTTTCTCTTGAAAACTGAGAGCAGATGCGAATTTTGAAAGAACATCTTTTAGATCTGCCATAGTTTGAGCATTTTGAGTGTTGATTGTCTCGTGCTTTTCAATGAATGCATGCAATGTTTCCTCAAGATTTCTTCTAGGAGGTGGAGCATAAGGAGGTGTATATCCATGAGAATTTTGGAAATTATAGTGTGCTTGAAACGATGGTTGTGAAGTTTGTGCATCATTGTTATCACTCTTTCAACTGAAATTTGGGTGATTTCTCCAACCATGGTTGTATGTTTGCGAGTATGGGTTATTATTAGGCCTTTGAAAACTATTTAAAGCATGGGCTTGTTCATGGAGGCATTCCTTGAAAGAAGGCAAAGTTGGACAGTCATTGGTTGAGTGCTCATTGGTTTCACAGATTTGACACACAATGTCTTGAACAGATTTTAATTGACCACTATTTTTCAATTCTAGGGCCTCGACTTTTATAGCTAAAGATGCAAACTTGGCTTGGAGGTCATGATCTTCCCTGAGGTTGTACATTCCTCCACTAGATGTATGAGGTTGAGTTTTACTTGGTGGCTCATAAGTGTCTGTAGTGTCCTAATTTTGAGCATTTTCAGCTAGCAAGTCTAGGTATTCCATTGCTTCATTAGGGTCTTTATCTTCAAAAGTTCCATTGCACATCAATTTCACTATTTGTCTATCTTTAGGTGTTAACCCTTCATAAAAATATGAAACCAATCTCCATGTTTCAAAACCATAATGAAGACAAGTATTAAGCAAGTCTCAATACCTATCCCAACATTGGTAAAATGTTTCTCTTGGTTTTTGAGTGAAAGTGTCTTTTGAAAGAGTTTATTTTGTGAGACGGAAAAAACTTTTTTAAAAATTATTGTTGCATTTCATCCCAATCACGAATGGATCCTGACCTAAGATTTTGTAGCCATGTTTTAGCTTTATCTTTTAATGAAAAAGGAAAAAGCTTTAATCTGATGGTGTTCATACTACAACATATAAGTGTTACAGACCTCCTCAAATTCTCTCAAATGCAAGTATGGATTTTCTAGATCTAAGCCACGAAAAGAAGGTAAAAGTTGAATAATGTCTGGCTTAAAATTAAAATGAGATGCATCAAGGGGCAAAACTATGCATGATGGTGCACTTGTTCTTGTGGGATTCATGTGGTCTCTAAGTGTTCTAACATGGTTATTCTCATTATTTTCATTATGAAGCGATTAGTTATCTTCTTCGGCCATATTTTCTAAAAATGATGAGGATACCCTACAAAGTCCACTACTTAATATACGTGACCAAATTCATGCACGTGTAGGAAGAGAATAAAAGGAAGAAAATAAAAGAAAAGGAAACAAACAAAAGAAAAGAAAAGAAACAAAAGTTAGATAAAATGAAAAATGAAAAGAGAAAATAAAATAAATATTATTATTTATACAAGAATTTACCTCCCCAGCAACAACGCCAAAAACTTGACATGACCAAAGAGTTGAGGTATTCTCTCAAGTGTGGGAGTGTCGAAGTAATAAAAAACTCGGCAAGACCGGGGTCGAACCACAGGGAGGTTAATTGTATAAACTACAAATAAAGAAATAAGATAATAACAGAAAAGGAGTTGAAGAGAGCTTTGAGATGTGATATTGATATAAGGATTAAACAAGGATAAAATAATTGTCAAGGTTAGAGGATCCACTAATGGTATTTCAAACAAGTATAGTATAAACTCTTTTTATTACTCAACTGGAAACCACACACAAAGGAGGTTCCAATCGGATTATAAATTGTTAACATGATTACATTAGTTATCTTATTCGAATAATGCTAATACTTGTAAATGTTGTCAGGTATTCATGATTATAACTTATGTTAACAACAAATCAAGTTCCTTTCATACCACAGGTGTCGGTTATACCATACGGTTGGGCTATGAAAGTGCCAAGTATTTGTTGTACCAAGGGTTATACAACATAAATCTAGATTAACCATTTAACAAGCAAAGTATTAAAAGTGAACAAGATAACAAATATAAAACATGTTAACAACAAACATTAAAGTCCATATTGAGTTTATACTATACTTATTCTTACACCATTAGTGTAACCTTTTCACCTTGACATAATAAACTTAGCTAAACATAATGAAAGAGAGAAACATAAATAAACAAGATAAGAACATAAATAAGATATAAGTTAATGAAGTAAAGGAAAGGAAATGAAAGTATAAACAAGAGATTAATACAAACAAAACTTAAGCATTACAAAAATATAAAGAGAGAGAGAGAGAGAGAGCAAGAACATGATCTTGATCTAAAAACCAAGATGCCTAAATGCATGACAAATGCCTCCTTTTATAGGCCAAAATTTAAAACTATTGATTTGATGACTAATTGTTAAGTGGGTGGCCACATCTTGACCTGGTAACAATCCTTATCTTCTTGTCTGAACAAAACGTCATTGCTAACGTCAAAATTTGAACAGATTGTCTTCATGAAAGTTATATAAAATTGTCTCAGCTTTCCAACCAAAACAGAATCGGTGCATTTGGACTTCTAGAACTCGAGATATGGGTTGAACACTGAACAACATCTAGGCTGCAGGACAGATTCAGACTTCTCTTTTGATGCTAAGATTTGGACTTCCAAACAGCATAATTGAGTTTGGACTCTCCTAAATGTTTTAGGCATATGTCTTAGCTTTCTATCCATATAAACCAAACTGAAATCCAAGATCTACAACTCTAGATACGACCCAATGACTGAACAGTGTTCCAGTTTGGACTAAACCAGCATCTCTTTTCTAAGCTTAGCTCTCTCTTTGTCTTCTCAATTTTAGTAGTTAAACTCATCTATCAATCCCTTCATTTATGCGATAGGCCTGCATTTAAGATGAATATTTACCATAAATTAAAGGTATCTTATAGTATTAGACATGATATTATAAAACATGCTCTAGTTAAGGACTTATTGATACTTTAAGTGCAAAATGATGATATAAAACCTTGATAAAAATACACTTTTAAGTGCTAATCAGTACAAAGAGTATTGATGAGTACTTCAAGGAGATGAAACTTGCTATAATGTGGGCTAATGTTGAGGAGGATAGAAAGGCTATTATAACTAGATTCATAATTTGCCTTAATCGCGATATAGCTCATATTATGGAGTTAGGGGAGATGATGCATATGGTTGTGAAGATAGAAAGACAGTTTAAATGGAAAGGTACCGTTTGGCAAAGCCAACAATTAGACCCTTCAAAACCTTGGAAACCTAATTGGAAGGCTAACACCGAGGCTGCTCTATTATAGATGAATAGGGAGGGTAAGGATGAATACCTTAAAGAGAAGAAAGACATATCGACCATTGGTAAAAGAAACAATGATACTCCTACTTCTCGTAATCATGACATTAAATGCTTTTGTTGTTTGGGTTTTGGTCATTTTTCTTCACAATGTCCAAACAACAGAGTCATGTTTATAAAAGTCAATAATGAGTTTGAGACTTATGGGAAGGATGAAGAGGAGAAGATGTCATTATTGTAAGATGCTGATGATGTTTGTGTTGGGTATCTGGTTGAGGGAGAAACATTTATGGTGAGGAGAGCATTGAATATGCATGTCAATGTAGATAAGTTGGAAGATCAGAGGGAGAAAATATTCCATATGAGATGTCATGTTTAGTATAAAGCATGTAGTTTAATTATAGATAGTGGTAATTGCACTAATATAATTAATATTAAATTGGTGGAAAAGTTGAACTGACACACTACCAAACATCTTATACCATATAAAATAAAGTGGTTGGATGATAGTGGTGAAGTGAAGGTGCATAAGTAGGTTTTAATTGCTTTTTCTAATGGTAAATATTTTGTGTGATATTGTGTCAATACGAGCTAGTCATTTGTTGCTTGGTAGACCATGACAACATGATAGAAGAGTTATGCATGATGGGTTGACAAATAGGTATTCCTTTAAGATGGATGGAAGGCCCATAACTCTTGTACCTTCAATACCTAAGCAAATATATGATGAGTAACTAAAATTAAAGAAGGGGAAGATGGTTGAAAAAAAGAGATTTGTATACCAAGGAGATCTTTTTAGCTAAAAAAGTTCTTTCGAGCTTTGATGATGATGTTATTTTTCATTTTGGTACTGATTTGTTTTCTTTAATGGATGATTTTCATGTTATAGATTCAACGACAAGTCCTTTCAAGATGATACGAACCAAATTATGTCAGAATTTTGCCTTAAAATATCTACTGACTAGTTTTGCAAAATTGAATATATCTTTCAAATTGTACATCAGATCAAGATGAAATTTTACATAAGATACTAGACATATAAAATTGTATTATGATAAAGTTTCAGGTCAATTAGAGTTCAAGAATATATTATTTAAATTGGTTGAAGTTGATATTAGTGTTTTGATAGATTCGTCGACAAAGTATTCTTTATTGGTATTTTTTGTCCCAATCAGTCCAGACCTATAATGGGTTAATTTTAAACAGAAAAGACAAATTAAATGAGTCTTATTCAGGCCCTAAAATTATGCATGGGCTTGGGCTACAAGGTTTTCTAATAGGGCTTGGATTCATTAAAGAATTGGAATCCATACTTTGCAAGGATTCCAAGTCTCACATGGACTTGATGTTGTGGCATCTAAAGGGATCTTTCTCTTGGGTTTCTTTTCCTTATTTTACAGGTACTCCTAATACATCAAGGAGACTAAGAGGAGGCAATGTAAGGAAGAAAATTATAGCAATCAAAACAAAGTTTCCTTGTTGAATTCCTATACTAAACGTTTTGGCCAAAACACCACTAAGAAAAGCTTGGAGATTTCAACTACATGAGGAATCCTAGCTTGAAAAATCTATTTTTATTATCCTACTTTGTGATATAGGTTTGCTTTGACATATTAGACATTGTTGAGGGGTTTATTTTATTATTGGACTAATGTTAGTTGATTCCTATTTTGGACTTACTGGTTTACAACCTAAAACGGGTTCATTAGGGTTATTTAGATGAGACTATATAATATTTTTAGAGTAGCAAATTATGTCAACTTGGTGATAATAAACATGAGTTTCTTCCTTTTGATTGTTTGTGGTAATACATCATTTCTTTGCAAGGACAAAGATCGTGCATCCGACTTATGTAAGATTAACTAGTTTCGTGGTTTCATTTGTATACTTTGGGTCTTTATGCAAGTTTATTCCAATACCCTTGGTTCTTAGGTAAGGGTTACCTCTAGATTAGAGTTCTATCAAACCTGATTTTCAGTTTTTCGGGTTGTATTTGAAATGTTTTGGGGTATCTTGACCACGTAATCAAAAGATCCACATCACATCACCTCCTAAATGACTCCTTCCTCCAGTAGTTTGCACTTATCTCCCCCAAGATTTCTTTTTATCGTTCTCCTCTAAAATTTATTTTCTTGTGTGTAACTAGAGAGAAAGATGAATTAATGTTTAATCGATGAGAAGCCACTTCAGGGCTAATGTCTGATGGTTTGAATACAAAATTTGATTTTTGGATATTAAGGAGCTTCATCAATAATTACTACTACCTCAGTTCGAAAATGGAACCAACTTTTCTTTTTATCTCCTTACTCTCTTACCAAGGCTTACTTCTTTCAATTTCTTAGAGACCTCAGCTCCAACCTTTATTTGTTCATTCGAGGACTTTTGTCAATCCAACACCAAAGTCTTCTTACCTTTTATATAGGTTCAGGTACACCTCCTTGAGAAAATTTGGTTTCCCTTTACAATAGCCACCCCCTTAATTGTAGGGAATTTCATTATTAGGTAATTGATACCAATCATTGCATTAAATCCATGAAGGAGAGGTTTACCAAGGATGACATTTTTCCAGCAATCTTGTACATGAATGGAAATTGACTAAGTAATGTAGAATTATAAATAAATAAATGAATTGGACATTGTTATATCAAGAAAGGTAGCTTTTGATTTTAAACTTTTTTCTAGTGATGTACTATTAGATTTACTTAGTTAATTAGTGAACGTGATATCTTGAACTGTTCAACCTTCGATATAAACCAAAATAGTAGGACTCACATAGCTCTCTTCCTAAATTTTTCTTTAGTTCTCATATATGTGTTTATTTTTTCCCTAAACAACTCTTGGCTTTATAAGTATTTGAGAGAATTCAATTTTTTTTTTAATTCTCAAAGAAACTACATTTCTCACTCATATGGATAATCTCTTATTAAAAATATTTTGCAATACTTCACTTGGTGAATCAAGATATAAAAATTATTAAGAGCATAACTCATCCTTGTTAGACTAGAGCTAGCTCCCTTTTTCATCATAGGAACATGCAAAATTTTCTAATTTTCAAGTTTTATTGAGAGTGTCACATGACACCTGACTTAGTTTTTCCTTTGAATCTAGATTTTAGGATCTCCAATCAACTAAGTAAAGTTACCATCACGGTAAATTTAAAGATGTCCCTTCAATGTTGTTACTTCATCATGAAAAATTTCCAATATGTGACAGAGTTCTTCATATCATCATTTTGTTTGTATGATTTCCATGAATTTGTTTCAAATAAAATTATCTCTAAGTACTTTGGTTGTATCTTCCTAGTAGCCAACATGAGGCATACACGCATCATTATCATCAATAATTGCCCCCAGCAAATCTGATATTGTTTATCTTACTATTTCCCCCCAACTAGTTTGGGTTATCATCTTTCCATCAACTATCATGGTGCTAAAATGCATCATCATCATTCTTGACAAGAACTTTGCAAATTCAGTTAATGATCATTTTGTTTAAAAATCATCCTTCTTGTTTTGGGATCATGCCATAAATTTTAATGATTGAGCTTATTTAAGTTCAATTGTTGAAGTAAAATAATTGAAATGTATTTTTAAAAGTATTTTGTTGAAAATTATACTCATTTTATTGAAAGCCCAAGACATGTCATTCAATGTCAATATGTAATTTTGGATATTTTATTGATAAACGACGAGATGTATATGGGTTAGGATTGTAAGAAATAATGGTTGTCTCATGATTTTAGCTCTTTTGTTTTAAAAAAAAATGAATGGATTTTCCAACAATAAAGGACCTCTTTTAGAAAGAAAAGATTAGATTTAAAATAAATGTTTTGGTTTTTAAAAAGAGTAATCTTATTTTGCATTATGTTGATGATTCTATGTCACAAATAATGATAACCAACACATAAATATTTCAACTATTTTTTTAAATTATTCTCTTAGAGATTAAAACTTAGAAACATGAACGAAATGTTTTTTTTTTAATTATTATAAAGGGATTCTAAAATAATGTAACGTGGGTTATGGTTCATGGCTGGGAAGAAAAAGGATATGCATAAGGTTCAAATGGTGTTTAAGGGTGTAAAAACATAGGATCACTTATTATATATAAAGATCATTTAAGCTTGTTATCTTAATTTTGATAACTCGGTGATTGATTTCACTACAATATTAATTCTTCAAGTTTTTCTCGTGCTTTGTCATTGGACATTTATCTTTAATTAAAGGCATTTTAGAGAGCTTTTTGTTTCTTATTTTTCCTTTTCTTTTCCTTACTCTATTTTGTAACACTTTTGTCACTTCTAACATTTTGTCTACTTGGAGAATTTCATTTGCTCTTTGTGTGAGGAGTAATCCTAGTCTTAATTATTATTCAAAAAAAAATATTTTAGGTTTAAATGAGACAACAAAGAATAATTTTTATTTATATGTGAATGCATTATCAAAGATGGAATTTCATCATCTCAAAATTAATTTTTTTATGTTGATAAATCATAGCTTTATTCAAAGCCATTTTTTACTAGGAAAACCATGAGATAGCCTTAGAGAAAAAGTGGTGGGATCATGACCTAAATGTGCATTTTTTGTCATTATTTATGTCACCAAATCACTTTTTTTTTAATCCCTTTTTAAGGTTCATTGGAAGTGAAAAGGGTAATTTTAGGGTTTAAAAAGAGATATTATCAAGGCTTTACCCTTTCAATGTTCATTAAGGGTAAGAAAGAAGATTTTGAGATTCACAAAAAAAAAAAAAAGATTAACCCCTAGTATTTTCTTGATATATCTTGGAATTTTATGAAATTTTTAGAACTTACCATTATATTTATCTATTTTAGATAAAATTAAAATGTCAACTATTACTTTCATAAAAATATTTTTTCATTTCAAAACAACAATTAATCATTGAAAAATTCGCACTTCATTAAAATATATGATATAGCCTCAAAACACGTGAAAAACAATAAAATCTAAAAGATATGTGAGTGTGATAATTTAAAGGAGATGGTTTGGGTCACCAATGAAAGTGTGTTGTTGTGGTAGTTGATGGTAAAGGTGGTTTGGGCTAGAATTCAATAGATAATTGTTTATGGGCATGATAATATGTTAGATTTTGATTGAGAAAATGGATAGAAGAGCGGCAGTTGTTAGAGCTTTTGTTGAACGTGGTTAGGGTGTTGAAGAAATGTATGCTAGTGTTTGTTTATGTGAGAAAAGGTTTTATGTTTGTATTTATTTTTCTATTTCCCTTTTTTTTTTCTCTATTTTCTTAACACATTTTTCCTTGCTTTCCCTCTTTCTTCTCACAAATTTTTTTTTTCTTCTCTTTAATGGTGGCTAGTGTTTTTTTCACTCCCTCATCTCTCTTAAAATTTCTATTCTATTTATAGTCAAAGTTTTGTCATTTTCTCCTAGTTACTTAGAGAGTAAGTAAACAAATTTGACTTTGATCCTTTTTTTTCTTGATTTGTGTTTCACCCACCAATCTTTTTTTTTAATTTAATTTTTTTTTTGTGTTTGGAATATTCAAAATTTTATGAAATGGGCATGAGAATGACTAAAATGCATCAAAAACATTGTTTTTTGAATTTTTTGCTTTTTAGATTCTTGAAAAATATTTTGGAAATAGGAGTCTGAATTTTGCATAATGACACTCCTTATGATTATGTTTAAGGTAGTTCTTGAAGTTTTTCTAATATGGTGGTAATTTTTTAAGAATAGTATTCACTTAGAGAAATTCACTCAAAATCATCCCTTTAACATGAATGTCATGAAAAAGGAGTTGAAACTCTTTAACTTGGCTATAGCAATCCTTGAATCTAACAATCTTGAAATCTAGAAAGTTGTTAAATATGAACTTTTCATATTAGCATCTTCAACTTTGTATTTTAGATCCAAAGCTTCATATATTGCCTTTAAACTTTTGATAAAACCATACACATTGTACAATGAGTTGTCTAAATCATTCAAGATAGAACTCTTGCATATTAAATCATTATGATTTTATGCATCCATAGTTGTCGCAATAATGGGATCAAATTCTACATTAGACAGTTTAGGCACATCTTCAATCAAGAAATTCACTAAGTTCAAGGTGGTTAGATAGAATATCTTTTGTCGTCACCTTTTAAAGTTAAAATCATTGAACTTTTTAAGTTTCTCATTAAGCACTATAAAAAACAATAGAGAAATCTTTGCTACCGAAGTAATACTTGTTATGGAAGTAGTTGTATAAGCATCAAACTCTTAAGTAAAAGTTATAATTATTTTTGCTAAAAGAAACGATAGCCAAATATATATTTTGATTAAAATTTAGCTTAGAACATAGAAATCAAAATTATAAAATAACAAAATTATTGTATAAAATTTATAAATTAAATTAAATAACAAAATTATAGTATGAAATGTATAAAATAAATAATCATAAAGTATATTAAACTAAATAAATAAGTTGATTTATCCTTGAGATTGTTAGGGAAATAGTTTAGTAAAATCAATTAAATACATTTGAAGGATAACAAAAACATATGAAAAAAATATCAACTAAAAGATAAGTACATATATCAAAAAATACTTATAAAATTATAGAATTTCATATCAAAACCAATACAGAAAAGAAATTTATTGTTGATGATTATACCCTCTATTCTTAAGCTAAATTGCTCGTCAACAAGTGCAAATCATCTCAAGGCAACTTGCTTCCCAGGATTTTAACAACAATACCTCATCAGGAAACCCATCCAATCAAGGCCTACAAACTAGAAAAATTGCTCATATTTTGTTATCTATAAATAACAACGAACCTAAAGGAAGCAAATGAGGCAAAGAGAGAGTATGAAATTTCTATCTTTTTCTCGTCTACTTCTCTGACTTTTTAAAAATTAAATAAATTAAATCCATCCACCCCTCTTTATAGAGAAGGCTAGGGATAAAAAAAAAAAACTAATTAGAATTGATTCCTGATAATCCAATGAATTCACAGAATCAATAAAAATTCAATACGACTTAAAGATGGTGACCTATTCAAGAACGAGGTTCAGGAGACGCCACATTAGGCGTCGTCAATATTTGTAACATGGGTGCCAAAGAGGGAGGTGTGCAGCTGACTGATCAAAATGGAAAGAGATGAGAGGAAGAAAACTTATATGCTAGTGATGGAAGAGCATTCCCTGCAACTGGGGTCAATCCCATGATTACCATCCAAGCCACAGCAGCATATTGCACCTTGAAAATTTGCAATTCTCACTGCAAGACATTGCGTCGTAGAGAAACACAACAGGCCCTGTATTTCTGCCTCTAGTTTTGTTTATTTGGGATGGCATGAATCCCCAAAACGAGCAGGCACTGGGTTTTATTATTTCACAGAGGAGATACTAGATATTGCAGTATACATGTTTAAGCTAGTATACATTATTTAATTATTAATACGTAGAATCTGGAAATAGAAAGGAACACTCCCCTGGAAAATGAGGGCAAAACGATGAATATGTTACCACAGCTTCAGCCTGCTTCATCCACTGATATCTTTCAATGCACGACATTCAGAAAACAGTTTCTAGGAAGGAAAAAAAGAAAAAAGAAAAGAGGCTCGAAGCCCTCCATTTCATGGCCTATCACAATCAAAGATAAGACCACCATTTTCTAGCTCAATGACATGGGTGGGTTAACAAAAACAAAAATCTTGAGGGGCAATAAACCTTTGTAGTGGCTATATTATTTTCAACTTTCAATATATTTGATTCACCGAAGTTGTAAGAACAGGGAGGAACACAAATTGGTCTTCGAATCTTGATTCCTCAGCTAGCTGATGCTTTTACTGCTTTCTTTGCAGCATCATCCAAATCTTCTGCTGTGATTAGTGCCATTCCACTCTCCTGTGTATATTAATGATCAAGATAAAATTACCATCGCAGTTCAAATTGAACATCCGTGACTGAAGACAAATGAGTGTGTACATGATTGAATACCATAATCAAAATTCACATTTACCTTCAGAATTCTCTTTCCTTGGTCAACATTAGTGCCCTCAAGGCGTACAACCACTGGAACTTTTAGAGCAACCTTTTCAGAAAGGACCGAGAAAGTTAATGCCTTGCCAAATCAAATGAAATATTTAACAATATTATTCAAAAGTAGGAACTTCTAGTTTTTTTTGCCTTCTATTTTTGTGAAATGACCACGCTTACAATTTATCTGTCATAAAACTCCACACGGCAGTGCATGTGCTGATGTGGCACAAAGAAGCTAGAATGAACTCGGTAGTAATTGTTTTGATTAAAACCTGAACATAATTTGATGTGGAACTCACCTGTTTAGCAGCATTGACAATTCCGCTTGCTATCACATCGCATTTCATTATTCCTCCAAATATATTCACCAAAATTGCCTTTACTTTGTCATCAGAAGTCAATATCTTAAATGCCTCGACCACCTGACTCATAAAATTGCTTTCTTAGAGAAGCATGATGATTTGAACTTGCAGATATATTTCCATCAGCAAAGATAAAAAGGATAAAAACATGGACATATGATGACAACAGTAGGGACTCCCTCAAGACAAATTGGCAAGGAGAGAGGCCAATGGATAATTAAATAAGTAAAAGCAAAATACTTCAAAATAAAACATATTACCTGTCCTTCAGAAGCATTCCCGCCCACATCTAGAAAATTTGCAGGGGTTCCCCCATGCAGTTTAACTATATCCATTGTAGCCATTGCTAATCCTGCACCATTCACCATGCAACCAATTTCTCCATCCAAACCAATATAATTTAGATCTGCCATGGCAGCAGCCACCTATAGAAAGATAAAAAAGGAACCAAAAGATACAGCAATTAATGGAGCATTTCATCATCCTTACTTAGTTACAAAAGCCAACATAGTAGCATTTGTGCGCCATGTTTCAAAACAAGTCAACTCCACTACAACATACTTAAGATGTAACATATGCCCCAAACCCTTTCATCATTCTCCACATAACCAGTGAAGTTGCCCATGTAAGGGAAAAAATAAACATAGCAAACCTCTCTAGGATCCTCCTGTGTTGGATCTCTGAGAGCAAATATCTCCTTCTGACGAAATGCAGCATTATCATCAAAATTCAATTTAGCATCAGCAGCTACCAACTGCTTATCAGAAGTCTCTGCAATGGGATTGATCTGAGCAGAGAGGAAAGGGGTTCACAATGAGATATACGCATATAGAAAATGGAAATGCAAAACTAGCATTTTGGAGTCATTGAAAAAAACAAAAAAGAAATAAACACATCATTAGCAGGAATTCATGCTCACTTCCAACAATGTGCAGTCGCACTCGCAGAAGAGTTTATATAATTTCTTCACTTGCTCAATCGAGTTATTTCTATCAGCAACCTTTGGAGCCAAGCCATCTACAACTTTTGCAGCATCTTCATCAGTAATTCCTTTAAATACATCAATAGGGACCTGTCAGAATGCAGAAACAACAATGGATCAGTTATAAACAATTAAGCAATAAGTAATGAAGAAACTGCACAGATAGTCCTAGTTAAAACATTAGAAGAAGAAGAAGAAGGATGACAAACCTTAATAATCAAGTCAGGAAATTTCTCGGCAAGGTCTTCAATGCTGGTTCCCCCCTTTTTACACGCAATGATAAGCTGGAAAACAAGATATGTGTGCAAGCTTCTTTAATCAAGAACAAGTTTTTGCAAGTGCTTATAAGAAAGGACAAACTTACTGTCAGTGAATAGAAAAAAGAATTAATAAACCAAAGACAAAGCACAAATAATCGTATCAGTGAGTGAAACGTACTGGACCAGCTGAAGTACGATCCAGCATGATAGCAAAGTACATCTCATTGACAAGAGATAACTTTTCACATAGGTAAACCTGCAAAAGAAAAGGAAATTAACTGAACCTCAACCAATCCCCAAGACAATCACTTTTGTTTTCAAGGAAATATTGCTGGATGAAGATAACTGTACAAGGAGAAATCAACTCCATTCTAGCCATTTTTCTTTTTTTGATTTGCAAAGTGAATATTAATATTAGTATTGCAGCCATCAATTATCTGAAAATTAAATAACATAAGAAACAAGATATGGACATTTTATCAACAGCAATCAATGCACATTCTTCTCATCAACCAACAAGTTCTCCATGTTAAGCAAGCATCAACGAGTTAACCAACAATAATTGGCTCCAGGCCAACAAGAATTGGAAGACTAACCAAGTAAAACCTTACAGCCAGATTCATAATTTTCACTGTTTACAATACACAATGAGTCTAAAAAATGTAGCTAACAGTTCACAATCAGTCCATCTATGCCTAAAAATAGATGAGAGAGATCCTATATGAGTCGAATCTCATATGATAGTTGGGCATGACAGCAAACAGATCATTTTAACATGAAAAAAAGATTGAAATACGAACACTGGTTTAATATGCCTAAAACATGAGGTATCCATAAGGCCAAACTTCTGAAGGATGCATATGGGCAGGACTAAAATGAACATCGCATATAATTAGAAGATAAATAACAAACATGAAATGTGAGATGCTTGAGAAATGGAGCTGAAATGCAACTGCAAAAGTAATACCATGAGCATTATTCTTCTATTAAGTAGAGCTCATCTTATCAAGGTATCTTAAATATTACAAGACAGGCATCCAAATATCTCACGCAGCATAATCATCAAATGAGACCATTGAAATCTTTTTATTCCACATCCCCCTAGTTTTCCAGTAAAAAACTAAAGTGTCTCTTCATTCACAAGCATTTATGATTCTTTAACTCACTTCATTGTAAAATCATAACATACCCAAATCAAGTCTTAAAATCATCCAACCATACAAAGTAGGAGCTACTAACAGGCAACTGATCTGCCATGAAAAAAAGCTAACCATGCACTAATTGATCAAAGACTATATGCAACAAATTAGTTCTATAAGGGCCCATTGATGCCAAACCTTGCTGACAATTTTTCCTTGGGAACCAGTTTGTTTAGTAACAAGTATCTGACCAAGCATCTTTCCTGCATTAAAAGAACTACACTTTCTCAATTATATAAAACAAAATAATTGGTTAATCCATCAAAGCAAACCAGGAGCTATGCCTTTCATTCAACAAAAAGACAAACAACAAAAGACAGAAAATTTTTAAATATACCCCCCCCCCCAACAAAAAAAAAAAAGAAGAAGAAAAGAATAACTCTCCATCTAAGGAAAGAGAGAAGCCAATCTTCATTACCAGCTGTTTCTTCAATCTTGTCAGCCTTAACAATGTGAACTCCACCCTGAAAACCATTCTTAAATTTTCCTAATCCACGTCCACCAGCCAGGACTTGACTCTTAACCACCAACTGCACCAGAGTCGAAGGTAGCATCAATTAGTTTCGCAGTAGCAACAAGATATAACTAAACTAATCTTTGAATAGTACATTATTAGAAAACTTAAATACAGAAAGAACAACCTAAATTTAATGCATTTATTGTCTCATTCCATAATTTAACACGAAAACACTCGCAACTAATTTTTTCTTCTATTCCCCAACATTTCTTGGGAAATAAAAATTGAATCATTTGCAAATATTTGGAACAATGCTGATTGTAATTACCTCGCTTTCGCCAGGAAATACATCTTGGATAGCCTTTTTAACCTCATCAAGAGAAGAGACGGCCACACCTTTCGGGACATTGACCCCATATTTGCCCATCAATTCAGCTCCCTATCAAAATAAAACAATAGCACAGCAGTAATAGCTGCCATCAATCACCGCATCAGATCAAACAAATCTAGTATTCCAAACTGCTCAATATCTCAAACAAACGCATATTAAAAAAAATAAATAAATAAATTCAACCTCACATTCAACAGCTTCACCGAAAGAAAAAATGAGTAAAATAAAAGGAAAATAGAACTACATAATCTTTCTAATTAACAAACAAAAAAAAAAGCTTGATTTTTGCTTTCAGTTTCTTGCGAATTATACTAAAAAGACAAAAAAGAATTATCGTGCAGAAAATCACAGATACAAGGATCTAAATTTACAGATTAGTTCGCACGGTGATGCATGAAGGGGAGGAGGAGAGGGAGAGGGAGAGGTGACCTGATATTCGTGGATGTTGAGGCGGCGGAGCTGTTGGTGTTGCCATTTGCCAGCGACGGAAAGAGAACAAGAAACGAGCTTGTTTAATAATCCTCTCATTATGCTTTCTTCAAAAACCCTAGACCGAGATTATGCAAGTGTTAGGGAGAGAGCGAAGGGGGATGGCTTGCCGGAATCTAAAAATAGTGATCGGGTCAGAGCAGAAGTGGGACTGGACGCACCCTAGATTTTTCACTTTGCCTTTATTTACCTTTGGCCCTTCTATTTTTATGAATTTACAAGTCTGTGTCCTTCATGTTACGATGATTATCATTCTCTATTATTTTTCTACGTTAGGAGTATGCACTCTGTTTTAAGGTTGGACCAGGTGGTATGATATTATCCGAAGAGAGTTTTTTCCTAGAATAAAATTTCGTTCTAATGAATTTAAGTGAATAAAATTTCTTCATACTGATCCTAATGAAATAAATCTTTTTAACCATTGATAAATTATGAGAAAAACTCCTAGCTTTTCCACAGCTAATAATGGATTGAGCTTCATTTGTGTGTATTGATTTTACATGTAAAACAAATTTTATTATGCTGAAATCTACTTTTTTTTAATTTAGTTATTCAAGTAAAACGATAAGAAGTGAAGGTGTTTTTGTGCATAGCTATTGATGTTTTTTTAAAAAACTTATCGTATGACTTACCTTTCACGGTAGGGTCCAATGCTATCATAACTCATCATACAATGACTGTTAAAGATTCTCAGCTTGTTAAACAAGAGGACAAGCTTCATTTGCTGTAGTAAAGGTCATCTAATTGGCTACGTTGTTGTCCAATAAAGAGTATGGATTTGAGAATAATGTTATTAGACTGTGAGGGGATTTTTTATTAAAAAAATAAATTATAGGATTGTGTGCAAATAAAATAAAAAAAAGAAAAAAAGATTGTAGAGAGAGAAAGATCAGGTTAGGCCTAAGCGACCTAGGTTGGCTCACCCGGTCTCATACTAGGTTACTTGTCTTAGGCCTGACCCATGGCAAGCTAGTGCCCCATTTGCCTTGGGCAGCCTAGAGTGAGCTCACCTCCAGCTTGCCCTAAGAAATGGGTCACCAACTTGTCCTAAGCTAGGTCCAAAGTGAGCAAAGACCTTTAGCTTAAACCATACACACACATACTTAGCATTGCCACATAGTCATTCCTAATAATTTATATTGGAAATGACTTTTAAATGTGAGCTTTAAGGTGAAGATAAAAACATGTCAAGCATACATAATATTTGCCACAAAATGAAAAATGTTACAAACCTAGGTGTGAGATCACACTAACAAAAACACTGATACAGAGATGCCTCGATAAGTGGCAACCTACATGGACAGTGGTAGATTCGGTGAACAAATATGTATAATGGTTTGTATGGATATTAGGTTCATGTTTGGCATGAATTTAGACTTGGGCAATGGACTGCCCAAAATGTGTAGAAACACATTTATTATGGCATCATGGATGTTGACATATTGGCATAGTGATTTGTGAGAGGCAGGTCAAGGAAGATTGAAATGGTTGGGATAGTTATCGATAGTTATCGATAATTACTAGTGTTATGAAACACTGGTTAGATTTATCCTTAGGCTTGAGAAATAGTTTTTAGTTGTAAGATTTCATATAAACTATTTATAAATAGTTCATAATTAGTTTGTAGCATTCATAGTATATACATTGCACACATAAGAAAGACTTGTGTATTGTTTCCTTTAATAAGAGTAATAAAGGTTGAGATTTTCCCTATAAACTTGTGCATTGTTTTGTTCTTATTTACATGTTTTCTTCTACTTGTCTACAACAAATAAGAGATTGGAGAAAGCCTCTTAGGTATGTGAAACACTTAGAATATAGGCAAAACTTAAATGGATTTGGTGAGAATGGCTTACTCTAGTGAGGGACTAGGCTGCCACTTACAGAATGAAATTATGCTGAAAATCTTGACCTTCTGACATGTGGTATCAGACCGTGATTACGTTCAGGATAAAATAAAAAATAATTGTGTTAAAGTCGTCGTTGGAAAGTTCACAAAGTTATTGGCTTGATTTCATATGTCATAAAGTATGAAAGTATTTGGATAAAGGTTGGCAAGTCTAAAAAGCTTGATAGGGTCAATCCCTAAATATAAAGATTGATCGATCAATGATATACTTAATTGGCATCATTGAAAAGGATAATGGTCAGTATGTTAAACTTGCAGCAAAGACAAGCAAAAAATTATAGGCTACTGAGGATGTAATTTTTGTTTTGAAAAGGGTAGTGACACACATTTTAGTGGGTGGGGGCATTTCTAAACTTAAACTGCCATAACCAAAACCATTCGGTGGGGTTCAAAGTTCTAAATAATTGAAAAAAGTATGGGATATGGAGCAATGCTTTAGTGTGGCCAAGATTGATGAAGAAATATTTTTTGTCAAATAACACATACTGGATTGCACAAGAAGACTTAAAATGTTGAAATATGAGAAATCTATTTGGAAATACATAAAAGACTTTAATTCTCTCATTTTTTATATTAAAAAAATATGTGAAGAGGATAAGTTATTTAGCTTTCTATAGAGTTTGCAGCCTTGGCCACAAGCAAAATTGAGGTTAAAAAAGGTGGTTGGCTTGTCTTCTACTATCGATGTCGCAGATGAGCTAGTTAATTTCAAGATAATGGTAAAAAATGGTTTTGTTGCAACCCCTTTGAAATCCATGACAAAATATAAAAGGGAAGATAAGAAGAAGAATAAAAAAATTGGTGGAAGATTCAAGACTTCCAATAACAAGGGCAAAGGCAAGCAACCAGTTGAATTAGGGAAATAATCCAACTCAAATGCAGGTTATTTCATGTGTGATGGACCATATTACACAAAGGGAATGTCCAAAAAGAAAGAAACTTAATGCTATTATGGTTAATGACAATAAAGGTGAAGAAATAATCATGCATGTCAACCCAATACGCAACAGTATCGTATGATGGGGAATCAAGTCAACAAAGAGAGATGTTGACTGTCATTATGCAAGTGTTAGGAAAATATGAAGATATTGATTATCACTACGCAAGTATTGGGACAATAGGAAGACGTTGATTTTCTTTATTAGATTTAAGGTTTGGTTATTGGCAAGTGAGGATTGCTAAGAGGGATGAGCACAAAACAAGTGTGATTATATGTATGAGTTCTTAGTTATGTTGTTTAGCTTAACCAATACTCTAGCAATATTTTGTAATTTGATGAATGATGTGCTATATGAATTTTTGGATGACTTTATGATTAAATGTCTAGATGATACTGTTGATTTCAGTACAAGCATGGAAAACCATATAATGCACTCATCTAAAGTACTAAGTAGACTTGGAGAACATAAGTCATTTGTGAAGAAGGAAAAATATGAACTTGCAAGTGCTAAATTTATATTCTTAGGACACTTGGTAAGTATAGGTCATGTAAAAAGGACTTACAAAAAGTGCAGGACATATTAGAAACCCCGATGACAGTGCCTGAATTGAGTTCCTTTTTAGGTTTGGAAAAATATTATCATCGATTCATTAAGGGTTACAAGAAAATGGTAGCCCCTTTATATGATCTGTTGAAGAGGAATTGGGGTCGAGATTGGTCTGATGAGTGCCAATCAGCATTCGATAAGCTAAAAAGGGCAATAACATTTTTATGAGTTGAAACCGTTAGATGACATCTATTAGGGTTGAAATTCACTATGAAGATAGACAATGTTCCAAATACTCTTTTTAGAACTTAGAAGAAGTTTTCACGACCATAAATTTGGTGACAAGAGTTTTTAGCTGAGTATGACTTTGTATGGAAACATAAACTATGGCAACATGATTAAGTTATGAATGCATTGAGTAGGCATGAGGTGCTCGCTTGCTTGTTTGCTATTATAGAGGTTGAATCTGATATGCTAGAGAGATTGTACAAGGTTGTCACAAGAGACATAACTTATGCCAAACTAGTTAAACTCGTAAAAGAGGGGAAAATCCAATAGTATTGGCTGAAGAATTATTTGTTTTATACTAAAAGGTCTAATTATATGTTTTAAATAGGAAATTAAAGAAACACTTATGTCAAAAAAATCAAGACCTAGAATGGGATGGACATCCAGAACAAGAAAGAATGTTGGCATTATTGTCCCAAACATATTTCTAGCAAAAAATGGAACAAGACATTGAGTTTTATGTAAAAATATATCAGGCACATATCCATGTAAGGTTTATGGTGGAAAAAAGCTAGATTATTACAACCTTTGTCGATTCTAGAAAGGCCTTAAGTTTTAGTTTTAGTGTGTTTTGTTATAGGGTTTTTGAAAATGAGTGGAATGGGTGTTATTATGGTTGTAATTCATAGGTTCATGAAACATATTGTAATTATGATTACGCTAATAGTATGCATTATCAAAATAATTGTTGGGTTATTCAATAAAAATGTTGTGAAGAATTTTGGGGTTTCATCTAATATTATAAGTAATCATGATATATGATTCACTAGTAGGTTATGGACTGTATTATTTGGCTTCATGTAAACACAACTAGAATTCTCAACTACTAACCATCCACAGATTGATAGGCAAATAGAAAGGGTCAATGCTTTGCTAGAGGAATAATTAAGACACTATGTGATAGCAACTCAATGAAAATTAGCTAGAGTTGCTTGATAGCGCTCCATTATATTATAACCTTCATTGATCATCGGCCATATATGCAAGTCCATTTGAATTGGTTTTAGGGGTGTAGACCCAAACCCCAACTAATATTATAATGCATAAATTAAGGACATAAGGCCCAACCATATATAGATTTGCAAGGGAAAGATAAAAGTTGTTTAAACAAGCTTAAGACAATTTATATAAGGCAAGCAAACAAATACAAAAATACACAAATCTAATATGAGTACCATTAAAGTTTGATGAAGATGACAAGGTGTTGCGAAAGTTTTTTCATATATTAAAAAAAATAGTTTGAAAGAATTGACACTGAGGGCTGGTGCTAAATTATAATGGGTTGTTTAGGATTAAGGAGAAAGTAGGGGATGTTGCTTATAGGTTTAACCACCGGGAACACTAAAGTTTCATTTAACATTTTGTATGAGCTATTTGAAATCTTTTTCATAAAGATCATGAAGATCTAGAAATAAGTAAGTCAGATCATTATGGATCATGAAAGACTTGGGCAACATAATTAGAATAGGCGGATTGAGTTTTTAGTGAAATGAGAAAATAACCAAGAGGTTTTGGAGGAAAGAGTTACTGATTTATAAAAGTTCAAAGATTTATTGTATTATTATCTCGTTTATATTTCAATAAAGATATTATTTCCTTCTAAGGGAAAGTTTGTTATAGATTAAGGGTGCAAGGTCACGTTAATGAAAATACTACTATAAAGATGTCCTGGGAAGTGGTAGATTTAGTAAACAATATGTATAATGGTTCATACAGACATTGAGTTCATGTTCAATATGAATTCAGACTTGGGAGATGGATTGTTTAAAATATGTAGAAACACATCTATTGTGGCAACATGGGTGTTGACAAATTGGCCTAATGATTTATCAGAGGCAGATTAATAAAGATTACAATAGTTGGGACAATTATCAAGAGTTACTAGTTTTGTGGAAAACTAGCCAAATTTATCATTAGCTTTGGGAGATAGGTGTTAGTTGTAAACTATGTATAAATAAGCCATAATTAGTGTGTAATAAGGTTGTTAAAAACATTTTTTAACACTACATGAAATATACAATATAAACTTGGATCGTAAAATCATAAAATCGCAAGTAAAATATTTGAACTAATTAAAAAAAGCAACATGACAGCAAATAGATTTTTTAAATGGATGAAACTATTTTAAAATTATAAGCAAAATGTAGCCTACCAAGAGATAATACACACTAGTTCTTATCACTGGTAGCTTAATATCAAAACACTAGTGAATGTAGTCTATTTTAAAATTTATATACCGGTAGCTTAATATCAAAACATTAGTGAATGCATGGTTGTCGAATTTCAAGAATTTGACAAGACTTCTTTTCCCCTAGTTATATATGCACCAAGCAGGGTCACCTGTTTTGAGATTGCCATTATTCTTTCATACATGCTAGTTTTTATTGTTAGTGATTATGGTATTTGCGTGTGTCATATGCCAAGATACATGGCAGCTGCTAATGAAATTGAACTAAAGCAAACCCGATTTATATATATATATATATATATATTTGTTTTATATGCATTCATCGCTTTTCACCTGCTTCTTTTTTATGGGTATATTATATACCCATAAAAAAGAAGCAGGTGAAAAGCGATGAATGCATATAAAACAAGGGCTTGATTCATGGTTGAGAAAGAAGCGATCAAGTATAAATCAATCAGAGAATATATAGAAAAAAAATCACTAAAAAGAGACAAAATCCTTTAATTTTCTATTCCTATCCTGTTTCTATAAGCCTTAGTCTGATGGGCAGAGACAGTTAATATCAGACTTGGAGACTAGCAAACCTTGATTGAGTAGTAGTTGCTAGAACCTTTTATTTTCCTATAGTACTGGATTCAATCAGGAAGGAATACATGCTTCTTTGTAGTAACCATCAAATTTTCAATTTATATTATACAAGCACTTGTGATCAGAGTATATGTACAATAAATGGTCCAATGATTTTTTGATATATAAACAAAACACTCCAACTAAATAATTTCAATTGAAACCAAAACTAATTATTCTTAGATTTTTTTCTACTAATAAATTGTGCAAGAGCCCAATATATATATACACATACAAGACTACACAACTCAATTCGTTCTTAACATTGCTTAGTAAATTCATAGAACAATGAATTGTCGACACAGTCCATTTTTATGACCTGCAGGTAAGGCATGCAAAATTTCGAAAGAGAAAATATTATACACACAGACATGAAAGAATATATGTACAAGAAATAATTGCAATCTCAAAATCTAGCAACATACCGAGTACAAGAACCCGTTGCAGTGCCAAGAAGATTAACTTGATTAATCTCATGGATGAGAAGGAAGAAGAAAAGATTAGCAGATTAACAGAACATAATGTGTTTACCAAATTTTTAGCACCATAAAGATTTCCTCTTGTTGCAAGATTAACAACAAGTTCAAGATCATTTAACTGCTAAGCCACCAAAAAATGATATAAGATTGATGGCCCTCTTTCGCATAATAAAACATGACAGAAAAAAGAGAATCCAACAAGCAAACCTAGCCACTAATGAAAGGCACAATTATTGCTTCATTTACAGTGGTAAGCAAAACCACAGAGAGAGTGAAGAGTGGAGACTGGAGACTGAAGACAATTAGATCAAAGGCAAACGAGGTAAGAAAAAAATGGGTGTTTAGAGAGAGAGATTAACAAAGAGTGGAAGACTAGAAGTTGTTGTGCTGCTGGTGTTAGCCTGTTAGGGTTGAGAATGTGAGATTTGGACAAAAGGCATAGGGGAAAGGGAGGTTGGGGAGTGGGCAAAAGGCAAAGTTGGGACTCAGGAGGGAGAGTCAATAAATTTTATAACATTTGTCAAATCGTAAACTCGATCCGAGTTTACCGAGTTTGCTGGTTTACGAGTGTTTAACCTGGTTTTATATGTTATATACAAGTTAAATCGTAAAATTGTATGATTTTACGAGTCAACTCATGATTTTGACAACATTGGTGTGTAGCATGCAAAATGTGCATTGCATACACAATAATGACTTGTGTATTCTTTCCTTTGTTAAGATTAATAAAGGTGTACGAAACACTTCGATTAAAAACAAAACAAGAGTAAATTTGGTGAGAAAGACTAGGTCTAGTATGGGATTAGGTTTTCATATAGGGATTGAAATTTTAATGAAAGCTTTAACCTTGTGACAAGTTATTTTTAGAGTGCGGTTATGTTTTGGACAAGATAAGAAATAGACATGTTGCATTGTCAGCAAGTTTATGAAACTATAGGTTTGACTTCACATGTCATATGGTATGGAAGTAATTCAAGAAACGTTGGCATGTCTAGAAGGCTTGATAAGGCTAATTCATGAATATAAAGATTGTTTGATCAATGATAAACTTGAATTGGCTATGAAAATCATTAAAAAGACTAGTGGAAAGTATGTTGAACTTGTGGTAGTGATGAACCGAAAGTTATAGGTTATTAAAGATGACATTTTTGTCTTAAAAATGTAACGACCCGGCTTTTTCAAGGCTAAAATCGCTGGAATTTTTTTTCGTTCGGTTTCTAGATGTTTTTCACCATATCATTCTTCAGATTTATCATTGCATTCTGTTCATTAACAAGGCACAATCTATGTAGGATAACGTAAATCAACATTCCCATAGAATGGATTCTCAATACACATGCCCATAATATTATTTTTCTATACTCATAGGTTTACATTACATCATATCGACATACTCATAAATTCACATTCTTGTTCTAATCTTGTTATCATCACGAATTCATATAAGAGTGTCGAACAACACGTTACATAACTAGTACTTTTGTTATCTTGACCCCATGTAATTTTCACAACACGACATCCTCATTAGATGAATACCTCATATGAATATTCATACACATCATATCAACTTGTTCGTACATTCACATCCGTGTTCCATTTCAATTTTTCATTACTGGTCTTGACAAAAGAGGGTCGGATGATTAATTGAGTGATTAACACGTCTGTTCATGCAAAACTCATATCACTCATAACATGCGAATATATATTTATTTTCAAAATGTGTGAGTCGCGAAACGAGCTTCCTTATGCACCATGTTGGTATGATGTTCTTGTTACAGCACAAGGTAATTTCAAGCATTATAAGCAATTTAAAAAAGCATAATATAACAATATTAATGTTACATTTCATTCATGGACCAAAAGAGCATAATTCTTTCATTTCTCTTTATGTAAATACCACCATTAATAATTCATCAATTACTGAGGCCAATTACAATACTCAAACCCGATCATTCATCTCGAATACTGTTAGCCGAACTAATGTTATTCTTTATTTAAAGAATAACAATTTTAGTTCTTTCATATACTTAGTATATACAAAATGTAGTATACATGAACACATCATTTCTTAAAACTAACTCATAACACTCAAATCCGACTATCCTCTTAGGATGCCATCAACTAAAGCCAATAATTTATTCATCCAAGTCATCCACTTAGGATGTTATTGGTCGAAGCAAGTCATATACTCATCCTGGTTATGCAATTAGGGTGCCGTTAGCCGTAGCTAATCATTTGTTCATCCCAGTGATCCATTTAGGATGCTATTAGCCAAAGCTAGTCATTTATTCATCCTGGTTATCCAATTAGGGTGCCATTTACCGAGCTAATCATTTATTCATTCTGGTCATCGCCTTAGGATGCCATTAGTCGAAGCTAATCAATCATTTGTCCTGGTCATCCATTCGGATGCCATTAGCCGAAGCTAATCATTTATTCATTATGGTCACCCCTTAGGATGCCATTAGCCGAAGCTAATCAATCATCTATCTCAGTCATCCATTCGAATACCATTAGTCGAAGCTAATCAATCATTTGTCACAGTCATCCATTCGGATGCCATTAGTCGAAGCTAATCATTTGTTCATCCCGATCATTTGCTTTGGATGCCATTAGTCGGAGCTAATTAATCATCCGGTTATCCATTTGAATGCCATTAGCCGAAGCTAATCATTTGTTCATCCTGGTCATCCACTTAGGATGCCATTAGCCAAAGCTAATAATTTGTCAGTCGTGGTCATCCATTTAGGATGCCATTAGCCAAAGCTAATTATTTGTCAGTCCCGGTCATCCATTTAGGATGGCATTTATGAGTTTCGACCATTCACTTAGGATGCCATTAGCCGAAGCTAATCATTAACCCGTCAATCATTCCAGAGGCAGTTCATGTAATTCTATAAGAAGATATTATATCATTTGTAATACACCAACAAACATTCCATAACAGTTTAGCATTTAGTACAACACAAAAATAAACCCTTCATATTTTTCATCCAACCATTCATGACAATTAATGTTCAATACAATACAACAATAGATCCCTCGTAATACTTATACAACCATTTATGATAATTAACAATTACTATAATACAATAGTAGATCTTTCGTAATACTCATACAACCATTCATGACAATTTCATTCAATATAATACAATAGTAGATCTTTCGTAATACTCATACAGCCATTCATGACAATTTCATTTAATATAATACAACGGTAAATTATTCGTAATACATTCATCACAATTACATTCAATAATATGAAACGGTAGATCCTTTGTAATATACATACAACCATTCATCACAATTACATCCAATAAAAATACAACAATACATCCTTCGTAATACATTCGTCACAATTACATTCAATATGAATTAAAACGGCAGATCCTTCGTAATACTCATACTACCATTCATCAGCAACCCAACTTCATAATAGTCCAATTAACATCTCATATTCGGTTTAATATTCATCACAACACAATAATATATCCACCTCAAATGGGTCATTTTAGAACACTAACATTTTCTTCATTGTTTCAACATTCATCAAGAACTCGATCAACATTTCATAGTCGTTTCGACAATTATCAAGAATTCAATCAAACACTTCATCGTTGTTTCATCATTCAACAAGGATTTAATAAAATATCATCATAAGTAAATCATTTCAAAAATAAACATCATACGAGAAAAAGGTGGAAACCACCTACCTGCTCCACTTGTGGGTTGTCATTGTCCTGGTGATGGTCCGATCTTGACTATATCACCTAAGACATCAATGGTCACAAATTAGTACTTTTGCATCTTTAAATCACATTCATCACCAAACTTATTTCAAGAGTCCATATGTACATATTCAAGTGTTCCACATTTTACACCATTATATAATGAAATTGTTGCAAGCATTTAAGTCATTTCTGCCCAAGGGTTTATTGCAGAAAATCAGCAGCGAAACTGATTCGTCATTGGTCACACAATTCAGTAGTGAAAACTAGTTCGCTGTAGCCCGCACACTTTGACAACGAAAACTAGTTCACTACCAGCCGCACAATTCGGTAGCGAAAACTGTTTCGCTGTAGATATCACAATTTCAACAGCAAATGCTACTTCGCTGTAGTCAACATGCTTTTGGCAGCGAATGCTAATTTGCTGCAGGCAACTTGATTTCGACAGCGAATCACACTTTTGTTGTAGACAACACAACTTCAGCAACGAACACAAATTCGTTGCAGAATACACAATTCGACAACGAACACCTGATTCACTACGAACAACACAAGTTCGACAGCGAACACCTGATTCGCTATGGAATACACAATTCGGCAGCGAATACCTGATTCGCTATGAAATACACAATTCGGTAGCCAAAACTTGATTCATTACGGACAACACAAATTCTGCAGCAAACACTTGAATCGCTGTGGAATACACAATTCGATAGCCAAAACCTGATTCGCTGCGGACAACACAAATTCAGCAGCGAACACGTGATTCGCTGCGGACAACACAAATTCGGCAGTGAACACTTGAATCGCTACGGAATACACAATTTGATAGCGAACACCTGATTCGTGCTGGCAACACAAATTTGGCACTGAACACCTGAATCGTTGCGGAATAAACAATTTCAGTAGCGAACACCTGATTCACTGTGGAATACACAATTCGCCAGGAAACACCTGATTTGCTGCTGACAACACAAATTCGGCAGTGAACACCTGATTCGCTGCCGGCAACATAAATTTGGCAGTGAACACCTGATTCGCTACGGAAAAAATGAATTCAGCAGCGAACACCTGATTCACTGTGGAATACACAATTTGACAGCAAACACCTGATTTGCTGCTGACAACACAAATTCGGCAGCGAACACCTGATTCGCTGTCGGCAACACAAATTCGGTAGTGAACACCTGATTCGTCGCGGAATAAAAAAATTCAACAGCGAACACCTGATTCACTATGGAATACACAATTCAGCAGCAAACACCTGATTCACTATTGACAACACAAATTCGATAGTGAACACCTGATTCACCACGAACAACACAATTCGGCAGCGAATACCTGATTCACTAGTAAATACACAATTCGGCAGTGAACACCTGATTCGCGCTGCAGACAACACAAATTTAGCAGCAAACACTTGATTCGTTGCGGAATACATTCGACAGCAAACACTAGTTCGCTAAAGACAACATAAGTTCGGCAGCGAATATTGATTCGCTGTAGGCAACATAGTTTGCGGTAGCGAACACTAGTTCGCTACAGACTACACAAGTTCATTTAGCAAGGTTTTTCTGAATTCATTTATTCAATGTTTTCAATTACATTATGGTAATACATCAACACCACCACTAGCAATTTCATAATTCATAAGTGTTCATTTTTTGTCATGGACTTAATTCCCTTAAGGTGTTCGTCATAATGAATTCTCTCGTTGTTCCCTCAATACTTATGGTTGGACATTGCTGCCCATTACACTTAGCTACATATGCAAATCATCATATTTCTCACAAGTATAATCACAATCACAATTCACAATTCATTCTCCAGATTCACAATTACACTTGTTCATTCATTAAACAAACAAAATCGAAGCATTATATGGTGTTCTTGTTTCAGCTACAACATGCTTTCAAGGTTCATTAATAACTCAATTTGCTTTTAACATCATTCCACCACCTTTCCATATAATTTCATCAATCAAATATGTAAAATTTACATCATTAACACAAGTATGATTCTTTTATTGATTCAAAAATGTTCCTAGAAGTCTCATAAGATCATCATCCATGCATTTTGTCACTTTAATTCATATTCTATGCAGCCCTCACTTTGGCCGACCCTCCCCTAGGTTCATGCATTTAAAATCGTTCATGTATCTTGAGTAAGGGTTTATACATGTGTTCATTCATCTTTTGTTCTATATAGGTCTGTCCAATTAGTCAAAATTCCTTGAGTTAAAGTGCAAGAACACCACCCCTTCCATTTTCGAGTTTTCTTCCCTTTCCCTTTTGTCTGAAATATGGGGTAACAACCAGCCAAGAGAAGGATATTAGTCTTACCTCATGTTTTTAGACAGTCTTTGAGTAGGTCTTGGTGGTATGGTTCTTCCCTCAAGTCTCGGTTTTCTGCCCTTCTTCCTCTGCTGGCTGTTTCCAGTCGGCCCTAGGCTCTTTTTTTTTCCCATGATTTCAACTGTTCAACCTTCCCTCTCCCTCTCCCTTCTCTCTCACGCCCAAGAAGGGCACATGTAGTTGGGGTTTGGTCAAGATTTCTTTGGAAAGGGAAAGAGAAGAAAGGGTATGCTGCTGGGCACATGCAGCAAAGTTGTTGAGCTCTATTTGTGTTATCTTTGAGCTGGTTTCCATTCCCCTTCTCCCTTAGAATAGGTTGGTCCAACACTAATTTTTTTTGTTAGGTTTTACAGTGTCATTGCCGATTCAGAAATCGACAGCCACATACTGTATCGTTGCCGATTCAGAAATTAGCAGCGAGAACTGCGCCAGTGTCGATTCATAAATCAGCAGCCAGACTGTGCCGCTGCCGATTCAAAAATCAACAACGAGAACTGCACCACTGCTAACTTATAAATCAGCAGCCAAACTATGCCACTGCCGATTCAGAAATCGGCAGTCAACTAGGTTGCTTTTGAATCATAAATTGGCAGCTAAAAACTGTGGCGCTGCTGATTCAGAGATCGGCAGCCAAAAACTGTGCCGCTTTTGAATCATAAATCGGCATCCAAAAACTACGTCATCTCTAAATCAGCAGCGATGGTGGAGTCATTTTTTTATGTTTACAAAAAATGAAAGTGGCATGCGTCCCAATATATGAATGCACGTCCAAACTCAAATTGTCAACATCAAAATCATTTAGTGGGTTCAAAGTCCTAAAGAACTAGGAAAAAAATTTTAGGTTATGAAGCAGTGCTTTAGTTTGGCCAAGATTGATAGGGGTAAACAAGTGGACATCACCGTTATGTACTTGATAGGTGATGCAAAACTATGGAGGAGAACTATAATTAAAGATGAATTTAATGATGGATGACTCATGATTGATACTTGAGAACATATGAAACCAGCATTTATATCAAATAACACATCCTAGATTGCACAATAAGACTTGAAATGGTTGAAATAGAAGGAGTCATTTCAAGAATATATATAAAAGACTTCAGTTATTTTATTTTGGATATTGAAAATATTTTTCAAAAGGGAGAGATTTAATGTTATTTTGGTTAATGAAAATGAAGGTAAAATAACAGGCATGCACGTCTACCTAATATGTGTGTTAAATTGTTTAATTGCTTAAATGAAGGATTTGGTGGATAAATTTATCCTTGTAAAAAATGATCTGATACAGATTGATGCATTGAGATAGAGGAAATTAAGTGCAATAAAGATTGTAATTTGTGTGAAAATTAGAGTTAATGACTAATATGTGATGATCATGTTGGATTTAGGAGCTAGAAACACCTTTGTTGCTTATAAATTAGTGAATTAGCTTAGGTTGTGGTTGAGTAACATTTACACCAAAATAAAAGTAGTGAATGCTAAGGTTAAAGGATAATGGGAATAGCTTACAGTGTGTTGTTAGTCCTAGAATAGTGAAAAGGGAAGCATAATTTATTGGTAGCGATATTAGATGATTTTAATGCCATTCTTAGCCTAGATTTCTTGAAGAAAACCAAAATCACCATAATTCCATACTTTAATGGTATTTTAATTGCCAATAAACTATGTCCTAGTTTTGTTTCTTGCTATAAAGCTTTGGTGGCTAAATATAAAAAGAGTGGCAATAACATGATTTTGACCACCGTTATTGACAAGGCCTTGAGAAAGGGAGAGGAAGTCTTCTTGGTATCAATAACACATGATGGGGAATTAGGTTAACATGAAGAGACGTTGATTGCCATGGTGAAAATGGATGTAGAAATACACAAATCTAAAACAAAGACCATTGGAGTTTGACGAAGGTGATAAGGTGTTGCTAAATTTAACTTCACATATTTAGAAGAAAAAAATAGTTTGGAAGAATCAACTCTAAGAGCTAGTGCCAAGTATGATGAGCTATTTGAGATTAAAGAGAAAATAAGGGATGTTTCTTACAAGTTAAAGACACCAAAAAGACTAAAGCTTCATCTAATATTTTGTGTGAGTTATTTAAAATATTTTCATTAAGATTATAAGGATCTGGAAAGAAGTAAGTCGTAGCATAAGATCATGGATCATGGAAGACTCGAGCAGTATAAGAAGAATAGGCAGATTGAGATTTTAGTAGAATGGTAAAATAACTAAGAGGTTTCATGGGAAAAGAAATACTAATTTGTGGTAGTTTGAAGACTTATTGCAAGAGTATCTCACTTTTATTTTGATGAGGTGTCAAGTCCTTCTGGTGGGGGAGGTTTGTTGTAGATTACGGGTGTGAGGTCGCGTTAACAAAAACATTCTTGTGAAAATGTCTTGGGTGGTGACATCCTAAATGGATAATGATAGAATTGGCAAGCAATGTGTATAACTGTTTATATGGATATTGGGTTCATGTTCAACATAAATTTAGATTTTGGTGATGGATTGTCCAAAATGTGCAATAACACATCTACTTTGGTAGTATAAATGTTGGCATATTGTTCTAGTGGTTTGTGGGTGGCAACCCAAGGAAGATTGTAATAGTCGGGGTAGTTATCGATAGTTTTGTGAAAACCTGACCAGATTTGTTATGAGTCTTATGAGGTATTTTTTGGTTCTATGTATAAGTAGGCTATAATTAGTGTATAGCATGCACTGTACATGCATTGCATGCATAAGAAATATTTTTGTATTGTTTCATTTGTTAAGAGTAATGAAGGTTGGGATTTTCTTGTAATCCTATGCATTGTTCTATTCTTGTTTACTTGTGCTTTTCTACTTGTCTATAACAAACAAGAGATTAAGGAATATCTCTTAAGTGTGTGAAACACTTAGATTATAGGCAAGGCACAGGTGAATTTAAAGAGAAATATCGAGTCTAGTGGGGGACTAGATTGTTGTATAGGGATTGAAAATCTAATAAAACACTTGACCATGTGACAAAATACTTGATTGTCATGGGTGTACTTGTCACATGTTATGGACAAGTGTGTTAATCATGTCATTCATATCTATAGGTGGAGCTTGTGCTTATATGCAATATGGCTTTTGGTAGGTGTGAGTGTAAGTGAAGGGTGTAAAAGATGACAAGCTTTTTTTATATGCATTGAATCTTGAAAATTAGGTGAAAAGTATTTTAGGTGTGCTAACAATTATTCATATGCAATGGAAATATACCTGGATTTGAAAACCTTTACACCATTAGTAACTCATAATGATGTGATGTGGAGTGCATCGTATGTTTTTTTTATGGGGTGTATGCAATGTATGGTTTTTCATTATAAGCAATATAGAGTTTTTGGCGTGAAGAGCTTATAGGATAATAGGTGGACATAAATGGAGTGAAATTTTTGGTGTGGTAATAGAGCTTGTTTCTAAAGATTTTGCATGTTATGGATGTGGAGGGACAATTAACTTTTCAATTTTAATTTGAATGTAAGTTGAACATACGTTATCATAAGCAGAGCAGGCTTTTACTTTATGGGATTTTGTTCTAGGGATGATAATTATTAGGAGTCAAATGCGTTTTATGGAGAGTCACCAGAAAACCTAGAGTGCTTGAATTATTTAGTATGTCTTTCACGGAGAAGCAACTGTGATGTAGATTTCTATTTAAATATCTATTTTTTGCACAAGTGTGCCATGCCATGGGGAAATATTTTAAAAAAATTGAATGGTGTTCTAAGGTTATAAATACCCTTTCCATCCTCCTTTATTCATAATAAAACCATACTTTTCAGCTACACCTTTTTTATTAACCCCAACTATCATTCTTGCACCTTCATACAAGTCATCATCCTCCATCTCTTCATTCTCTACTTAGGTGAGTGTCTATCTTAAAAAATTTTGAATGGTGTTCTTGGGTTATATATACCCTTTACATCATTCTTTATTCATAATAAAACTACACTTTTCAGGTACACCTAATTTTATTAACCCCAACTATCATTCTTGCACCTTCAGACAAGTTATCATCCTCCATCTTTTCATTCTCTACCTAAGTGAGTGTTTATCCTTGTTTTACTTTCTATTTATCCCATCAATATAGCTTTTGTTGCTACTTGGTGAAGGATAATCTTATCAGATAGAAGTACCTATTCCAATGTAACACCATCAGATTCCTCAATCCAATACAAAGATGTTTGCCCAAGTGTAATCACACTCAGGATGATAAAGAGGATAAACACAAATATATTAGGAATATGTTATGAGGCAAAAGTGTCTCATAATAAGGAGAGAATAAGTAAAATCATTAGTGGATAGGAGATGTGGTGAGTCATAAATTATTATACATATATGCATGTTTAGGCAAGGCTATACATTACCTTTGACTAGTTTAGTGAACATATTCACATGCTACAAAATATGTTTGAGTCAACTGCATCCAAATGGCTAGGTGATATTGACATCTTTCATGAGGTTTGTGTCATTTTTTGGAGAAAATCACACATACACACTTTCTGTTTCTAAAACCTATTATGAATTAAGGGGGAACCGATGGTAGTGAGAATACTGCCTGGTTTTTTTATATTTCATTGCCATTCTTGTAGTCCTTTAAATAATATTTTCTAGTTAGGTTAAAATATGTACTAGAATGGAAGTGTGAATAGATATTAGTGAGGTACAATGGACATGTCTTGCTGTTAGGAGGTTATGAAAAATAGGGTTGTTGCTCAATTTAAAGAGTACCTGCATCAGATTGTAACACTTTATCCACTTTGACCAATTTTGAACTAATATTTTGTAACCAACTTCATGATAGCCAATATCATTATGGCATGGTTATTTTATAGTGGTTATTAGAGTAATGTGTTTAGGATATGAAACTTATTTCAAAGTGTCAGTTTTTTATTCCTTTTCGCAATTTACTTTATATTTTCTTGCAACGGGTATAAGTACTGGTAAGAGGTGAGTCAGCATAAAGAAAGCAATAAAAGTCACTAACACAAAGGAGAAAAACTCTCAAGAGGAATTAAAAGCTCATCCTAGTGATGATATGGAGTTAGAGAGAGTCAATCATGCCATTACCAAGTTGGCATCAAGGTGTGGGCGTAATACTTCCCCTTCATGTTATTTCATTCATTGCTACCACTAGCACATGCATTATCATGGATGCTTCTCCCTAATTTGTTAGCAAGCTCCACACACTTAGTTGCCCATAGTCTTCCTAAATTTCAAAAGAGTAGCTATGGTATTAGCTATTGCCAATAAGACTTTTTGAGTCATCAAGCAATCAATTTTGTTCGTCCTAGGGATATTGTGTTGTCAGAAAAACATAGCAATGCAGTTACATAATTGTTTAAATAAAACCTTTAGTTTATAGGGTGAACCACAAGAAAACTATAAACACGTTGTCTCATATTTTGTAGGTAACCTATGAGGTCAATCACTCTTATGCCTATAATTTTTGTGATCACTTGAGTGAAGCTTAATTAATGTTTTTTCTTGTAATCCTTTATTTATCCTTTACTTGTCATTCTCTCTCTCTCTCTCTCTCTCTCTCTATATATATATATATATATATATATATATATATATATATATATATATAATCCTGCCTACATTTGTGAATACATAGGAGGTTGAAACATAAAATGTACATGAGTAAATATCCCTTACCAAGAAAAAACTTAAAGAGTCTATAATGGTCTATGTAGATGGCCTAGAATCACCATACCACACAACATTCAAGAATAGAGATACTAATTTTTCTAACCTATTGGTAGTGTGTGAAAAAATGACAGGGTTAGAGAAAAATTTGTCTTTGTTAAAAGGACGACCATAAAAGACCAAGCTATATTGACTGCTCTCCCGACTGAGCTTGCTTCTGTCCAGGAACAATTATCAAAGTTGAAAGATATTAGGAGACCTTGAGGAATTTTAAATTATTTACGAAAACACAATTGCTTTTTTATTATTATTATTATTATTAGAATGCAAGTATGTATTAAGATCAAAAGTGACAATGCTAGTAAACCAACAAGTTCAAAAATATATACAAACTAATCGCCCAAACAAAACAAAACTGGGACTAGCCAACCCAAGCAAAGCTGACTCCTCAAAAAGAACAACCCATTAAAACCTAGAAAAACTAGGGGGAACAAACTCACTATCAAGAACCACGCAGGGTTTGAAAAGAAATTAAACAGAAAGAAGGTTAACCAAGAAACCAAAGGACCAAAAGGCAAGGTTGGTGCCAAGGTTAACGCAAAATAAAAACCAAAAAGAAAAACAAAATGTGCTTACAAAAACACCAAGAACATCAGCAAGTCATGCGACAAACAGTCCAGAAGAAAGATAGTAGACTAGTAAAGGAGACTCTCCATAATAGCAGGCAAAAATTCTACAAGAAACACCTTAACAAATCTTTATAGCCAACCATTCCCGGTACCCCAACAAAAGAGCAGGAATTAGAAACAGATGAAGTTGCAGACATCTCAGACAAGCAAAAAAAATCACAACTTGTAGTAGCAAGAATTATCCACAACAATCAAGAAAGAGCTCTCAGTCAACTCTCAGTCGACCAGTCTTGAGAGAGAATCTAGAGAGAGATGCTCTCCTCCCCCATGAAGTTAATTCCCTTGTTTGTGTTAACAAGTTCTGGGGTTTGATTTTCTCTTGGCTTCCTTGTCTTCCTTGCTCTGATCTCAACCCTTCTCCATTTTCCCCTCATCTTTTTTCAATTCCTTGATTCCCCCTCTTTTTCCTTTTTCATGTTTGTGCTTCATTTCAAATGGCCAAAAACAAACGGAAAGTTGCAGCTACAGTAGCATGTGGAAAAGACATCTTGCATGATCATGTTCCCGATGATCCAGATCATGATGGTTTTATTGTTCTAGCTCTTCAAGCAACCAAATCTGATGTTATCTCCAGTACATCTTTTTCCGTCCCCCCATGTCTCCATCCAAGGTCAGTGTTGTGTGTCCTAGCGTTCTCCCACCTATCCTTGAGCTCGCTTCTGGCTCTAATCTTTTGGATGATTTTACTGTTGAAGACTGCTCAGAAGATAAGGCCTTGGTTGAAGCGCTCATAGAAGAGGAACAATTGGATTTTTCTTTCTCTGATGATAATTGTGATGGTCCCCTCAAATCAACCCCCCTGTGTCCTCCTCTTGTTGATCTGACACCTCCTCTTGCCTTGTCAAGAGGTCGTCCACATATTACAACCACAGTAGCAGGTAACTCCCTCTCCTCTGCTCCAAGCAGTAGTGTATGGTGGGACCTCTTTTTCACTAGTCGACCAACTGCTTCCTGTACAAAACTCTAAAATTTCTCACTCAATCATCTCACTAAAACCTGCGCCATTTCTCTTAAGGACTTCCAACCCTAGTTTGATGTCTGGAACTTGTGTGTGGTTGGATATGTCTCTGGTAAAAGCCTTAGCTATAGGGCCTTGAATGGTATTATCTCCTTTGTATGGAAGTGTGAGGCTACTCTCACTATACATGATTCTGGGTGGCTGATCTACAGATTCAATCGAGAGGAGAACAAGCTCTCTGTTCTCCATGGAGGCCCGTACCTAGTGTATGGTAGACCCCTCATTCTGAGGTCAATGATAATTTTTTGATTTGTCTAGTGAGGAGATGACCCGGGTCCTAGTATAGGTCAATTCCCAAACCTTTATCTCTGTTATTGGTCTCCCCTGTGTTTGTCCAAGATAGCTAGTGTTCTTGGCAAACCTATTCAGTGTGATCAAATGACTTCTAATCTCTCTCGTCTGTCATATGCACGTGTGTTGGTTGAAATAGACCTTTGCGAGGACCTTCAACACTTTGTAGAGGTGTCTTTGCCGTCTGGTCCAATTCTTCACTAAAAGGTTGTCTATGAATCCGTGTCGAAGTTCTGTAACTTCTATAATGTCCTTGGATATACTCGGCTTCTTTGCTCCAAAGCTGCTATCAATACCAACAATATGGCTAGTACTCAGGCTGTGCAAGCAGGTAAAGGGGGAGTTTTTAGCAAACTGGGACCTCAGATCCATCAACATGAGCAGGTTACTCCTACAGGTACACAGGAGCAGAGCCAGCCCCTACCTGTTCAGGTTCCCCCAGCGGCTTCCTCCAACACTCCTATTGTGGCTATTAAGCAGGTTGGCCCTAGTGTTGCTCCTAATGGTTGGATTACGATGGAGTCTAGACGAAAGTCAAATAAGCACACCAGAAGTACCTTCAAGGGCAAAGAGGTGATTGTAGTTGAAGCTGTGTTCGATGAGAATCCCTGTCCAAATCTTGTTCCCTCTGCATATTCTGATGTTGTAGTTTCCATTATCTATGCAAGTGCGGTTGTTGTTTCAGAATGTGCAAGTGCAGTTTTGGAAGTTGCCCCTTCTTTCTTGGAACCTCCCAATCTGGGGGAAGGTATTCTGGCTAAAATCCCTTCAGAAGTTCCTCTCTTGGGGAACCCTGTCAAGACTAATGGGACACATATCTAGAGGAATCGTGCTGGTAGTAGAAAAGGCCTCCCTTTCTCCTGTATCCCTATGATCATTTACAGTTGGAATATCAGGGGTTTAAATAATCTCTTGAAACAACATGAGGTGGTCGACCTCATGAAGAAATACAAAATGGATGTTTGTGGTTTGCTTGAAAATAAATTGCTACCCTCTAGGGTAGCCAACCTACACAAGTTTCGACTTAGGGATTGGAAATATCTTTCCAATGCAGATGTAGCATCTACTGCTAGAATTGTTGTTTTTTGGAATCCTTCCATAGTCTCAGTTGACCTGTTTGCTTCCTTTGCTCAAGCTCTTCATCTTTCTGTTAATAGTTTGGTTTCCTAGTATAGCTTCTGGGTCACCTTTGTTTATGGGTTCAATACTATATCTACTAGAAGGTCTTTATGGGGGGATTTGCGGTGCTGGAACTCTTTATGTCCCTGGATGGTCCTCGATGATTTTAACTCTGTGCTTTCCTACAAACAAGCACAATGGTGAACCTGTTTCCTCCTATGTAACTTCAGATTTTTTATAGTGTTGTTCATACCTTGGCCTTCGGGATGTTAACTATACTAGCTGTCATTTCAGTTGGACCAATGGTACCATGTGGAGCAAACTTGATAGGGTTTTGATCAATCCTTTATGGTCTTCTCTTCAGCGCCTGACTCATGCCCACCTCAATTCTCCTGGAGCTTTTACTGACCACTCTCCTGCCAAAGTTTGTTTGGACCAACATGTGCAAGACAGGAGGAACTTTAAATTCTTTAACATGTGGGCTTCACATGATCAGTTCCTAAAGGTGGTCTCTACTCATTGGTTTTCTCCTGTTTATGGCACTCCAATATATGTTTTCTATCGCAGGCTAAAGCTTCTAAAACAGCATTTGAATGAGCTTAATCGTCTCCATTTTAGCCATATCTCATAGCGTGTTTCGCGTCTTGAAACTGAGTTGGCAGATCATCAATCTATTTTGCAGCACGACAGGGACAACCAGCTTTAATTGGAGAAGGACAAGCTTCTTCGCTAAAAGCTGTCAACTATGAAGTTTGCGGAAAAGCAGTTTTTTGTCAAAAGATCAAGTGCAACTTCCTTAAGGATAGTGATAAAGGCTCCAAGTTCTTCCATGCACTGATGAATCATAATCATAGAATGAATTTCATTCCAGCCATTATGACCACTCATGGTCATCTTAGCTCCTCTCTAGAGGAAGTAGGAGCTGTTTTTGTGAACTATTTCCAGCAGTTGCTTGGCACATCCAAAACCACCATTCCCTTTGATAGTGCGATCATTCACAGTGGACCCTGTCTCTCTTCAAGCTCTCATGATCTTCTTCTTTCTCCAGTTACTCATGAGGATATTCGGAAGGCAGTCTTTAGCATAGGGGACGACAATGCTCCTGGGCCTGATGGCTATTCCTTCCTCTTCTTCAAGCAAGCCTGGCATATTGTTGGAGATGATCTCAGTGCTGTTGTATAGGATTTCTTTCTTTTTGGAAGGCTCCTTAAGCAAGTTAATCATTCAATTATTGCTTTGGTTCCCAAATCAGCCAATGTTTCTTCTCCGTCTGATTCCAACCCAATCTCCTACTGCAATGTGATTTATAAGGTGATTGCAAAGATTTTGGCTGGTCAGCTAGCTCATGCTTTAACAGACATTATCAGCCCCATGCATAATGCTTTCTTGGGTGGCAAGCTTATGAGTGATAACATCAATCTTGTCCAGGAGCTTCTTAGACAATACGACAGGAAGCATTCTTCTCCTCGTAACCTGTTGAAAGTAGATTTCAGGAAAGCCTTTGACTCTATTCAATGGGACTTCCTGGAAAATCTTCTTCGGCAACTTGGGTTCCTAAACAGATTTGTTTCCCTTCTTATGCAGTGTGTCTCCACTGCCTCTTACTTTGTTGTCGTGAATGGTGACCTTCATGGATTCTTTCTAGGACAAAGTGGTGTTAGACAAAGGGACCCCTTGTCCCTATATCTCTTTATTTGCTGTATGGAATATTTTTCTAGGATGTTAAAGCTGGCCTCTCAGCAGGTGGGATTTTGATTTCATCCTATATCTAGGATTTAGGGCATTACTCACCTAGCTTTTGCAGATGATGTCCTCCTTTTCTCACGAGGTGACTCCTCTTCAGTTCGATGCCTCTTTCAACAACTCATACTTTTTGGTTAGACTTCAGGTCTGATGATAAATCCGCAAAAATCATCCATCTTCTTCAGGGGTGTTAATGATGCTCACAAGCAATCCATCATTTCAGAATCTGGCTTCAGGGAAAAGCTTTTCCCTTTCACATACTTAGGGGTTCCATTGAGCCCCCATCGGCTGTTAGCTAGCCAATTTTCTCCTCTTTTACTGGATTTGGAGTTGACAGTACAAGGCTGGATTGGCAAGCACCTCACGTATGTTGGGCGTCTTGAGCTTCTTCGATCTGTGCTTTTTGGCAAGGTTCATTTCTGGCTGAACATTTTTCCTATCCCAAAACTAGTACTCCATAATATTATAAGCATCTGCATGAATGTTTTATGGATATGAGATGTTAGGAGAAGTAGCTCTGCTTTGGTTGCAAAGGAAACACTGAGAGAAGGAAAAAGGGAGGGCAGAACAGGGGGAAGGAAGAAAAAACTGGGGAGAGAAAGAACGAAAAAAGCCAAGAACAAAAAAAAAAGAACGAAAAACACCGTGGAGCCCCGAGAAATCAACCCAGCAACTAGAGCAAAGAACAAAGTAAAAACTAGAGCAAAAACCGAGAAATCAACCCAGCAACCAGAGCAAAGAACAGAGTAAAAACCAGAGCAAAAAAACAAATATACAGAGAGGAGAGAACAAGAGGACAGCACACATAGTGACAAGAATTATCCTTAATATTGTCCTCGTCCCTGCAAACAAAGGAAAGACCCGTATTCATTCAAAGAACACTCACAGCAGACCGGCATCATCTTCGTAAGTTTTAAAAGCTACTGAGAAAGCAAGAAGGAAAGCACAGACAAGTGATCATAAAAGGAAGACAAGGGAAAACAGTAGGCGAGAATCCTCATCAGTGCAGCAAACGTCTTCGGTCTCCAGAAGCAGGTATGACTTCATCCCCTTTGTATCTTCATTTCAAAATGTGATTGTTAGTGCTGCAAGAACACTGTGTGAAGGTAATTTAATTACCTTCACCAATGTTCTCGCACGCATGACCAATTCACGCGTGCCTTTAGTTTTTGCCCAGCCGGGTCACTGGCTTGGGCCAGTGACCGGGCTGGGCCGGCTGGGTCCAACCCAGCCCATGTGGACTGAGCTAGGCCCAGCCCCCCAAAACAAAAAAAAATAAAAATTAAAAAATTAAAAAAAATAGAAAGTGTAGAAATAAAAATTTCGCATGTCTTAGAAAAAATATAATTTTTGTCAATTTATTCACTGATATCAGGATCATGAATAAAAAAGGGAAAAGAAAAGAAAATATACTAATTTTTTGGTAGCTACGAACTTTTACCAACGCCAGAGTTGGAATTATTCGTGGTGGAATTTTTACCAACTCCAGAGTTGGAATTATTCGGGGTGGATTTTTTACCAACGCCAGAGTTGGAATTCTTCACGATCGAATATTCACTGGCACCAGAGTTAGGAATATTATAAACAAATCATCATAGCATAAGCGAATAAATGTTTAGCAATTTAAGACAAAATCAACAATGCAGTCTGCCTCAGGCATAACGTTTAAGGGATGATAATATCTTCCCTTTTACGTAACCAGTCCCGAACCATAGAATCTCTGTTGACCAGTTAGGGTTCCTAGTGACCATAATACTAGGTGGCGACTCCTTAAACAAGACCTTTTTCCTAAAAGAACAAGATGTCAGATATCTGTTCTTTTTCCACAATCGAGAGATTATTTTTAGGGCCGCCGCGATGTCGGGTGCGACATTCATAATTGGAAACAGAGACACCTATTATGTTTATCTTCCTAGGAGAGGATGGAGTTGAAATCTCCAAGGATCATTCATGGAGAAGCTGGACTCCACCTTCTTAAATCATCCTATAAAGCCCTTTTCACAATAATTATGTTGAACCCATATATAAATGTAGCTGCAAAACTATAATGATTCACCAGGCAGGTGATGACAACATGGAGACCTTGGTCAAATATAGAAATAAGATCAACATTAACAATAATAGGATTCCACATAATAATAATTCTTGCATTACAAATAACATCTACATTAGAAAGAAGTTTTCATTGTTTCATCCAAAATTTATATATATGACAAAGCTTGGAAGATAAAAACTTATTTTTTAGAAGACCACATACATCAATACAATGTTTCTTCATGAGGCTTGCAACCTCATGTTGCTTCAGAGGGTTGTTTAGTCTTCTGACATTAAAATAGTAGATTTTCATTACAAGAAGAGAGGGGTAGGAAATTCCCTACTACTTCCTGATGCTTTATTGGTACTGTGCTTGCCCATATTCCTAGTGACTACCTTTTCTAGAGATCCAACAGGAAGTTTGCATTTCAAGGCTATTATGGGAACAACTATCACATTCCCTTTCTTACTGCCATGATCAACCAGAGGGCCTTCACTGTCAGACAAGCCCCTACTGCGAGTTTGGTACCTCTTTTGACTTTTATTTGGGCCTCTGATAGTTTCCCACCCCTCAGCTGCAGCTTCAGCTTGCATCAGATCAGCTATAACAATCACCATGGCAGAGGGAGCAACATGGAGATTACCCTAACTGGTCTGCATAGTAGTAGCAGTTTCCTGGCCACCCTTCTTATTAACCATACTAGTAGAGGTGTTTTTAGCCTTTTTTTTCCCTCCATATGTTGTGTCCCCTCCATCATTCACAGCCTTAACTTTAGCTTGCATAGGGTCGAATAACTGCTCACCACGTGGCATACCCTGATTGCCTTATTGGCTTGCTACAACAGCTATCTCAACACTAGGACCAAGCCTTGCATGAACAAAACCCCTTCTGGCCCTCACAAAATTTGGTTGGGTTATCTTCTCTACACTGGCAGTTGAAGGTTTAAGACAAAATGTGATAGTATGTCTAAGGAATCTACAATGCTTGCAGAACTTTGGGAGAGTTTCATAAATAACAGGTTATAACAAAGGCATTCCATTGGGAAAAATGATAGTGATTGAGTGAGGCAAGTCAGCAAGCAAATCCAACTCAATAAGAACTCTAGCATATGAGAGCCTGGACATGGTAGAGGAGCAAATCACATTAGTAAGGATTGTCAATAACACTTACAATCTTAAACAGACATGTTAAAGACCAACATTTCAGTGGAAGATTAGGAAAGTTAACCCAAACCGGGGTTGTGGTCATTTCAATGGGAGCAAAATCAAAATACTCAAGCATGGGTTTCAAAACCAGTGGTCTCCTAAAAACCAAATATGATCCCCCATACAAAACCGCAAGTTTATCTTCTTCAAAATCAAATTTAAAGATCAGCCATCTGGAATCATGTATGATTAAAGAAGCAGCATATTTCCAAGTGGTAGCAATAAGATTAGTCAATGCTTTATAGCTAGGGAATTTCCCAGCAATATAACCAACAACATATAACAACCCAAATCTTCCACTAATAGAGGACAAGTACTCGTATTATTAAAAGTTTGTTGATCAATTGAGGGTTAAAATACGCAATTTCATAACCAAAAACCAAAATAAAATAGGCAGTAAACTTTGAGACTGACAATTGAGTTTGACAAGAGTGAAATTATATGAAATTAAGAGTTTATTAGGCAATTACGAATGCAATTAAAAGTAATTGTAAAAAAGGACTAAAATAAAATTTGTCAAATACCAAATTAAAAACCCTAATTTTTAGGGTTTAACCTAGGAGACGCGTTGTTCGGCTACTGTTTAGCTTATTCTTCAGCAATTTTGGCTGGTTGAGTAGGCACTTTTAGGTGAATAAATATGGTGTCTCCGACCACCTCTGGGGCTATAACGACCACTATTCAACTAAGAAACGCCTCTTCTACAAAAATCAGCTACTCTCATCAAATGTTTATATTTCATTTTCTTCAACGAACTTAACAGCGTTTTGTCCACGATTAACCATCATTGTATTTTCAAATTCTTTAAGGATTTGACTAATATTTCAATAACCCTATAAATTTTCATTCATGAAAATTAATGGTCAACATTTTGGTATAAATATTGGACCTACCAATAAGTTAGTATTTAAATACTAGGAGTTGACTATAAAATTCTTAAAATTATTTTGGATATTCATCAATTTTAATTAAGAATATTTTTCACTACAATATACGAGTTGAGAAAAACACTTTCACCTTTTAGGATATATGAACTCTGTCAAAGCACCTACATGGATTCTTTTTACAAGAATTTATCTGTGCATACGAGCCCATAATAAATTCCAAATTCCAAATTTATTCATGAGAGTAAATCTTCGTTATGAGTCATAGATGGACCACCGGTTAGAAACCATCAACACATTTAAACCATATCCAGCCCACACAATGTAGCTTACCTTATGTAATGTGTACTAGGAAGGGTGCTAACACATTTCCTAACCACAACCAGTCTCTTACCCTAAAATTTCAGATAAGACTAGTCTAATCAGGTCTCCTAATGATCCTGAACCAAACAACTAGGTAATAACTCTTTGACACCAACACTACAATGCCCCCATGCACACGTGTGGCACTAAGCTCAGGAGCACCTCGCTTTTTTAAAGACCAGATTCATAGATCTAGCCTTTCAAACTCGAACACATCTAGGCTTTACTGTTTTTTACCCTTTACCTTATTTTCTTTCTTTCTTTATTTAATTATGTTACTTTTTTTTAATAAAATTATCTTTAAATAAAGCTATTAAAATGGTATTTAGAAAATCATTAAGTTATACCATGATTTTCAATAGAATTAAAGCTTTTATGGTTATATTAAAAATTATTTTATAAATAATTATATATAAACCTCATGTGTAAAATAAATAAAAAATTACTAGTGAATATTTAATAAAAATAATATATATTTTTTGTTATTTTTTATTGTAATTTTTTATATATAATTTTTTCAATTAATTATTTTTGAATTTTTTCATAAAGTCATGTCAAAATTAGAAAGACATGTATTTTTTTATTGAAATTTTCTTTTTAGTTCATAATAATCTTTTGTTTTTAAAAATATTCTTCTAATAAAAAAGACATGCTTCCGTGAAAAAAAATTTGCATGAATAAGGAATAAAAGTTTTGATTAAATAATACATTTTTTTTATTTAAATCATTAACATAACTATGAATATTTATTTTAATTATCCTATTTTTTTATTAAATGAACATTATGTTGATAAAAATTACACTTAAGGAAAAAAAATGCATGAATAAAAAATGAGAATTTTAACTAAGAAAATATTTGTTTTCTCCTTAATTTAGATTGTTGAATTTCTAAATATTTATTTTAATTTTTACATAATTTAATTTAAGAAATTCAAAAAATCTTTACAACAATTGTCAATGACTATTCAATATTCATGCCTTTTATCCATAGTTATTAAACCCGGACCAGTGCGGTGAGTCGACAAGGGATCCGGTCGACCCGGTGGCTGAATTGGTCCGGGTTTGCCAAAAGATCGGCCGGTGTAATGACCTGGCGGGTCAACCCATAACCCGGGCGACCCGGCAAAACCCGAGCGAGACCTGATTTTTTTTTTTCAAATGTGATTTTTCTCCTACAATCATCTTTTTTCATATTTTTTAGGTGGTTATTAACACTTTTTAAAGGTCACTATATAAATATTAGAAAAATATTTTATTTTTTCAATGTAGGATTTGAAACTCTTTAGTATATATACTCTATGTTTCCAAGAAAAAAAATTATGTTTTTTCAATGTGGGATTTGAAACCCTTTCGTATTATACTCTACGTTTACAAGAAAAAAATTATGTTTTTTCAATGTGAGATAAAAAACTTTTTAGTTTAAATACTTCAATTTAAAAAGATAACATAATACATCTTCAATATGGGATTTAAAGTCTTTTAGTATATATATTCTTATGTTCCCAAAAAATAGTTATTTTTTCAATGTGAGATTTGAAGTCATTTCGTATATATATTTTATGTTCATAAGAAAAAAGTTATGTTTTTTCAATGTGGGATAAAAAACTTTTTGGTTTAAATACTTCAACTTAAAAGGACAACATAATATTTTTTTTTTAATGTGAAATTAGAAACCCTTTAGTATATATACTCTATGTTCACAACAAAAAAGTTATGTTTTTTCAACGTGAGATTTCAAATCCATTAGTATATATACTCCTATGTTCCCAAGAAAAAATTATTTTTTCAATGTGAAATTTGAAACCATTTCGTATATATACTCCATGTTTACAAGAAAAAATTTATGTTTTTTCAACGTGGAATAAAAAAAATTTTGGTTTAAATACTTCAACTTAAAAAAATAAGATAATACTTTTTAAATGTGAGATTTGAAGCATTTTAACATATATACTTTATGTTCATAAGAAAAAAATTATGTTTTTTCAATATGGAATAAAAACTTTTTTAGTTTAAATGCTTCAACTTAAAAGCATAACATAATATCTTTTCAATGTGGAATAAAAAACTTTTTAAAATATTCTTTTAAACTTCATTATTTACAACATGTATAATCTATATTCATATGGATTTTTTCATATAAAATATTAAAACTTTAAATTTATTTATTTATTTTTCCGGGTTGACCATGAAACCCAGGACCTGACCTCTTGGTCGGGTCAACCCCGGACCGGGTTTGATAACTAAGCTATTATCTTGTGGGGTGCATAAATGTTAACAGATTCTCTCGGATACATTATTTGATCATTCCTGGATTTTTCAGTAACAAGATGTCACAAGACTTGAGAAAACTAGAGTCATACAACTGGTCCGGACAAACATTAAGCATCATAAAGAACAGTTCTTTCTAATCAAGGAATGATTTAAGGACAGCAGAACGGGGCACTAAGCTGAAAATCATACGTGACAGGTGAGGACCCTGTGTCTTGGAACAGGCAAAGTTGTCAACAAAAAAACATGCCATCTTTTTTCGGTTGAAAAGAAAGTTCAGATTACATCAATACTCGGAAGAAATACTCAAAAATAGATGAAGAACTAGAACCAGAGTTAGAATTAATTAATACTCCAAAAATACTCATCCACGTAAACCCAATCCATACATACAAAGCTTATCACAACAGCACTACAGTATGTATGGCTTCAGATTCTTGAATATCAAACTCGACAATCTGACTTATTCCAACATGTATGGTTCAGTTGTCTCTAATTCTTTGACAAATCTGCCACATTTGGAATATATCTAGCCTTTTCTGGTGAGAAACCAAAGAATTTCTGCTTTGACAAGAAGAATCATTTAAATAAAATTGCAAAATATGTAATGTGTTCTATTAACAATAATTGTTTAATACCTGATTAGCCATTATAAGAATGTGACTTGATGACAAAAACACTTACTTTCCCTTATAATTTTATAGTTTATCCATGATTCAATCACAATTCCCTCATCCAATCATCAAATACAGCATATCAAGGACACTGAGGTTAGGATCCAACCTGATTAAACCATAGTCAGGTCAGGTTGCTGGGATTCCAGAGCAAAAGTGACAGGGACTGGCAAGAAACATATAAGGTGAGTCATTCTACAGATTCCTTCTTCATGTTTTATCTGCATGTCGAAGGCATAGTATTGAGCAGAGCTAGATGATAAAAAATGGATGTGCTAGAATTAGATATTCACATACTTGAGTGCCTTGTGCCTTGAGAATTATAGCCAAAATTTAAGGGCATAAATTTGCATTGTTAACACATGAAGGTTTCTTAGCATTGTAGTAGAAATGTGCGATCATCTGGACCAACTCATCTGCAGTTCGAAACTCTGCAAAGACCATTATTTTCATAAGAACATGGAAAGATAGGAGCTTGAATATGTCTACTTGTAATTCTGTTATGAAAGCAATGTGCCTTACCTTTCTCCCTATACAAGATCTTATTTCCACGTAAAAACAAAATCTGAGGGCATTCTTTAACTTTAAGAGCATATGCCAAATCTCTCTCAATATTGATGTCTATCTTCACTGTCTGATACCAGAGAATTTCAAGGTTAACAAAATTAGCAATCCAAAGGAAACAAAATTTGATAAAATCCAAGGAACCAACTTCTAGGGACAAGAAACAGACTACAAACTGAATTGAATTGAATGGCGTCACCCTAAACAGTCCATAAGTAACATTGCGATCCATCAAATGAACCTAAATAACCACTTTATATTCTCGCAAGTTTAAATTTAGTTTGGAGATACAGAAAAAACAGAAAACATACAGTTTTCTCGTAAACCAGAGGTGCAGTGAATTTACATTTGAAACTTGTCCGTAGAAGTTTAAGTGTAACAAAGAGCAAAGTCAAAACATTAGGAAATTTGATGCAGTTCAAATGGAAACAACATAGTGCTCATTTTACCCGAGGAGGCAATCGATCCTTGGCACCCCTATACACCTTGGCTGCCTTTTCTAGCTCTTTCAAAGTCTTCCAATTATCAGTTGCCCTGTGGATAAAAAGGAGATTAAGCACACTTTTTTTAGTGCAAGTAACAATACTCAATCCACATATACAATTTTCACAGTGCACAATAGACCAATGCAATTTGAAATATTAACAATTAAAGAAGAAGGAAAGCAATTTCACATATCAAACATGAACATCTTATTCTTGGTTTTCCCAGTAAATTATATTAAGTGGTTAGGATGCAAACTTGCTAGCAGTACAGGCCTACTAAAGAATGCTTAAGTGGTTAAGATGAGACATGAAAATGCTTACAGGCCTACTAAAGAAAATGCCAGAACTATGAACATCCAAAATTCACCGTTGAAGTTTGAACTACTCTGATTTTCATAGAAGCTACTTTATGCCTGTTTCCAATTGCTAGATCAATCCTCTTGTACATAAGGAAAGCATAGTACATCAAAAATATAAAAAAGAAGCAGCCTACGCACATCTCAACTCTCAAGCAATTCTTTCTTGTGAAATCCGTAACTACATTGACATGCTTATTTAATTCTTATGCCATTAATTAGCAACTGTAGTTCAAGATGATTACTTGCAAACAATACTCTACCAGTAAAACATTCACACGCACCATAAAAATAATGAAGTGATTTGATATTTTAAAGGAATATCTACGAGTTGCATAGAAAACACGAAATCTTGCTCTTTTGTCTCTAAACTTATTGCCAAGCGTGTGTAGAAGAACTCTTTAAAGTACGGTTGCAAAATCTGCTGGTATGAAGAAAAAAATATCAAACATACCTGCTATATCTCTCAAATACAAGAACAATCAGTGGACTTGGATGGAAGGCAAATCTCTCCCAGTCTAGGCAGTTAATCTCATTCACCCAGTTATCCTCCATCTCTCCTTCCCAGTCAATCTCAAACCCATCTTCTCCTACAACATTCTTTATTGGATGCTTCTCAAAATATTCAGACGCCCTAACTCCCCACCCCACATCGGCATCCAATGGCCAATCTCGACTTTCCTCCTCAACCACCATCTTCTTTTTCTTTCCTTTCCCTTTACCATCCTCACCACCACCTTCCTCCTCCTCCTCATCGTCTTCATCATCATCATCACTCGTTTCAGAATCTATATTTTCATTAACTTTATCCTTCATTATTTCCTCTAAAACATCCGGGTTCTGCTGCCTAATTGATGCAAATGTTCGTTCCAGCGAATCACGCACGAAGTCCTCAACCGCAACTGCTTCACTCCTTCGACCACGTTTTGGCTTCCTTGGAATTGTGGTTGGGAAAATTTCCCCGCCTTCCTTTCCACCATCTTCGTTTTTCGGTCGGCGAGTTCTTCCTCTAGAATTCATTTTGGGGTTAGAACTGGATTCAGGGTCAGATTTCTTTGAAACGGAAAAGCAAGGAAAACGTCTTGAGTTGTGCTCATAGTGTAAAGCATTTTGATGAGAAATTGCCGGAAAGCGGGCAAAATTAGGTTCATCGTTTATTGAACGAAGATGCGAAACGGGCTTCGGCACGGCCATCGTTTGAAGGAGAGACATTTTTCTCCGACAGAAGAGATTGAATGGGAAGGATAATGTCGGAGACAGTGAGCAAAAACCTAAAACCCCTCGTTTCCTTCCGACCAGACACCACACGATGAGTTTTATGACTCCATTTTGCTATGGATATTTTTTTTTTTTCGTTTTCTGGAAAGGTGGTTTTTTTTTTTTAATTTTAATTTTGGGCTAAAAAGTCGAGAAGGCTTGAGGCTCCAGGAGTGGGCTTCGAACGTTAGACAACTCTTTCGAAACCCAAGAGCATAAACGAAGACAGAGAATAATGATCATTTCACGAATTCCTTCCCGTATAGTAACGCCGTAACGGGGGTAGAAACTTTAAAATCACGGTCATCTTTCATATGCATATTCCGAAAGAATTTTGGTAAAATATTCATTTTCTTTAAAAAAAAAATTATATAGCTATAACTTTGTCATTACAATTAAAAAAATTAATTAATAAATCCTAATAAATTACAAAATATACTAAAATGACTAGTGAAACACTAGCGTATCTTTTTTGTCATCAAACATTATTTTTCAATTGTAGCTTTACATGCCTAGTTTGATGGTAAATTCGTTAATGGTGAATAAAATATAAAATAAAATATGAGGGAGTCAACCAATAAGAAAAAACATGGTCAATTTAAGATTTTTTTAAAAGTTCATTTTAGCCCACATACTTTCTTTTTTCTATCTCTATAATTTCTATATATTTTTATATTTTAATTTTTTATTTAAAAGTGTATATTCTAGACATAGAGTTATAGAAAGGAGGAAGAAAATCCGATGAAAATGATCAAGAGATAAAATTCATTGGCTTTTGTCATTTTTTGAAGATAAAAATCTCTAGTTTTGATGTAAACTAGTTTCATTTAACGAGAAGAGTTTAATAATGATTTTTTTTTAAAATAAATAAAAATCAAATTCAGTTTAGAATTTTTTATTTGGTTCATTTTGGTTTTTTAAGTGTTTTTTTATTTTGTCTTTTAGGATTATTAGGTAGCTTAGAAAGGTTTTTGTGGTGTTTTTGAGATATTTTTAAATAAAAATAGCTTGAAAAAATAAATAAAACAATTGCCCAAAAAATTCTCTCTCTATTTTTTTAGCCACCTTTGTAGTTGTTGAGATTTTGATAGCACATGACAGGTTGTTTAGAATTGTTTTTTTTTTAAATAACAGGTAATAGGCTGTCTGTCCCTTAATAAATAAAAATAATAATTGGCCCAAGCATACGGGCCAGGATTAATAGGTCCTTTTGTTTGGGCTTTTTTTTTTTTAGGTGTAAGCACAGCAGGCCATCTAAGGCCTTTTTTTCTCATTGTTTTTTCTTTTTTATATATAATTTTTTATTTTTTAAATTTCTTATAAGGTTTTCAAGTTTTTTAATTTTCTTATTGTTTTAAGTTGTTTTTTTTAAAAAAAATATTTTGGTGTTTCAAGGGACATTTTTATCAAAATAAATATGATATATAAGAGAAAATGTGAATATATTGCTATCAATATTTATTTTTATTTCTTATAAAAAAAATACTCAATCTTAGATAAATGTGCAATCATATGAATAATTAAAGATATATTCAAATTTTAAAAATACAATTATTTAAAAATATATATTGTTAAAATATAGTAATCAATATATTCACCACATGAAATGATAAGTAAAAGATTGATTAAGGCATCTTTTAATTAATTTAATTATCATCATTTAATAGTTTCAAGAAATTATAAAAACTTATATGTTCATGTTATTTTAAAAATCAAAACTTTTCCCAATTGTTATTTGTATAATATATTCTAAAATTTAATAAATATATTCTTAGTCTAACATTTTTTTCCCCTAATTTTAGCTTTCTATATTGGATTTTTGTTGATGTTTTTTTCAATTTTATCTTTGAATTAGTCTTTATTTATATTCTTATCATATAACTAAATTAAAAAAAAAATGTTATTGGATCCATTTGAGTCTATTATCCGGATCAGGGTTTTGACGGGTTAATTTGAATTGTTCCAAGTCAATCCAATATATCACCATTTCAATATTATTTTTTTATAAAAAGTAAAATAAAATTGATCGTTTTATTATTAACTTGAAAATAAATAAATGTTTTAGAATTGTTTTAGATATTAAACTTGTGTTAGATGATTATTAGCTTCGGCTTGTTGGTTTGCAGCCTAATAAAGGTCCATTAGGGTTATTTAGAAAGACTATATATATTTTTCATAGTTGTCAAATCTTAACAGCATCTATTTATTGAATAATTTAGATTTTTTCTTCGTGTAAATTATGTGCAAATTATGTACTTTATAGGGACAGATTAACAACTGACTTTTATCAAGGTATAACTGACTTTGTGGTGTTTTCACATACTTCGAGTTCTTATTGGGCTGTAAACAACGGGTCCAAGTTCTTTTCTAATATCTTTGATTTTTAGATACAGGGCTATCTCTAGGTCAAAGTTTTTTTATCCGAACTTGAATTTCAGCTTTCTTTGGTAGTTTATCCATTTTGTTGTTGGTTTTAGGATTGTTATCCTAGGATTTGCATTAACTGGTATCAAAGCTAGTCGTGTATGACGTTGAATGATGGGGTTTTTTTTTTTAGTCGAGAGGGGTTTTAAATGTGTTGGTATAAATCATATAATTATTATTTGAAAGGTTCAGGAGTCACCATCGAGTATTATAGTTGTTAGGAAATCTAATGGTCTGCGAGAATTTGAGTAAAGGTACTAGTTGTGCATAGGAAAGACACATCACCCTCAGTGTACCATACCTACGATAAGTTGCTTTGTTGATTAATTGTTTTTCTTTAAATTTTGTTTCTATTTATTAGTTCATCTAAGGTTAAAAAAAATATCTTTCTTAGTAAGATGATCTTTATCTTATCAGGCTAAAACCTAACCTTTCTAAAATCTAAATTTTAACGATGTATTTATTTATATTTTGTATCTTTTAATATCTGATAATATACTTTACAATGTATTTTTATACCCTCAAATAATAAAGTTTGTAGCTAATTTTTAATATTTATTGCTATTAATTCATTTAAATTAATATCGAAGTGTGTATTACGTTGTAAAATTCATGCCCCGAATATTAATTAAAAAATTGATTTTTGTGATATTTTTAAAATTTTTGTCAAATTCTAATGGATAATCATAAATTAGTTATGATATTCATTCTTTGTATTAAAAAAAAAATGATAAAATTACATTTTTTGTATTTTTTTATAGAATATGCATGAAAAACTTTTAGGATTTGACCCTATACACACAAACAAAAACATATTTTTGTATTTTTGAAAAAAAGAAATTTTTTCAATTTTCAATGTTTTTTTGAAATTTCAGGAAAAAAAACATGTATTTTTAATACCAAATCCATATCTTACAGTGCAGATCTACAACCCAATATTAAATGAAATTGTTGGAAAAACACACAAGTAACCCATAAATAATTTTAAAATGATCCCTGAATTTTTTAAGATTTTTTAGTGCTTGTTTGACTAGATACTAAAATAATGGACAAACTAAAGCTAAAAGGGGGGCAATAAGGTGTCTTTGTCAAACACACCCTTATCATGAAAATAAAGACATGAAAAAATACCTCAAGACTGTGTTTGACAAACATGCTTTAAGGACCAAAAAAAGGGATTTTTCTTTGACAAAAATAAGGTATGCCAAGTATGCATTTATGTTTGAGTTAGGCTTAGCCCAACCATATGAGCTCGTTTATTGGGCATAAGGCCCAAACTCACATGTACAGTTTGAGCTCATGTCATCCCAACCAAATTTTTGTTGGGCCAACAGAAGGCCTAAAGGATTTTTTTAACTCAGCCTAGCCATATGGGCTAGGTTGAGGCAAGAGGCCTAACCCCATTTCTTTACCATTGGTTTGACCTAGTGGTCTTGTTCTCTAACAAATATCAACACTAGAACATGAGTTATTTCTTCATGTTATCCATATATAGCATCATGAATGAGGGATCAAGGGAAAAAGAAAGTGTTACTTGGCTGGTGGTGGTGCTTCCAGAGTCACAATGGTCCACAGTGGAGGCTAACGATAGTGGTTCGGAGGTTGTGATGGAGAAGATAAACATGGGTGAAAATGGCTTTTATAGTGGTCTTTGATGGCTGTTTTTGGCTGGAATGAAATGGGGTTGTAGTGTAAGTCTTGTGAGTCTTGATTGGACTAAGGAAAGGGTAGGAGAGAGGCTCTCTCTCTTTTTCTCTCTCTCTCTCTCTCTCTCTCTCTCTCTCTCCCCTCTTTGGTTTACTTTCTTTCCATTTTAGTCTTCTTTTTCCTTGGTCACCTGAACTTCACCCCTATTTATAGAGGGTGAATGAGGTGCTTGGGGTCCCTTCTAGGCTTGAATCCTGGCCCTTGATTCGTCTATAAAGGGTCCCAACCATTGGTCATAAGACAACAATCTGGTATTGCCAAAACTAGGTTGTTAATGCTGGCATCTCTAGGGTGACAATTTGGCGGGAATAAAGTTGAAAATAAAGTACATTGTCAAGGCATGAGAGTGATGTGTTTTTTTTCTCTTGTTTGGTAAGGGGATGAGAGAAGATTGTTATAACTCAATTCTGGTTTATTTCCCAAAATTTACATTTTTTCAAAATAAAATAATAAAATAAAGGCTAGCAATGTAAAGAAAGCAAGCTGGGGAAGATTTCGAAAATACAAAAACATCAAGCTACAATTTTGGAGGAAATTCAAGACCTAATTGTATCCCATTATGCCTAAAAAATGGAGAAGCAATGCAAATTAAAGGTCAATTGTGTGTGTTGTAAATTGTAATATGATTAGTACTTAAAAGTGCATTTTTATCAAGGTTTTATATTATCATTTTGCACTTGAAGTATCAATAACTCCTTAACTAAAGCATGTTTTATAATAACAAGTCTGATACTATAAGATACCTTTAATTTATGGTAAATGTTCATCTTAAATGCAGGCTTATCACATAAATCAAAGAATTGATTGATGAGTTTAACTACTAAAATTGAGAAGACAAAGAGAGGGGTAAGCTTAGAAAAGAGATGCTGGTTCAATCCAAACTGGAACACTATTCGGTTATTAGATCATACCTGGAGTTGTAGAACTTGGATTTAGATCTGGTCTATATGGATGGAAAGCTAGGACATATACCTAAAACTTTCATGAGAGTCCAAGATTCAAAAAGGTCGTTTTCAAGTTCAAATTGTAATAAAAATAGAGAAGTCGGAATCTGTCCTACAGCCCAGACACTGTTCAGTGTTCAGCCTATATCTCGAGTTCTAGAAGTCCAAATACACCGATTTGTTTTTTGTTGGAAAGTTGAGACCATTTTCTAGAACTTTCATGGGACTATCTATTCAAATTCTGACGTTAGCAATGATGTTTTCTTCAGACAAGAAGATAAGGATTGTCATCAAGTCAAGATGTTGTCATCCACTCAACAATTAGTCATCAAATCAATAGTTTCAAATTTTGGCCTATAAAAAGAGGCATTTGCCATGCATTAAGGCATCTTGGTTTCAGATCAATATCATGTTCTTGCTTTCTCTCTTTATATTTTTGTAATGCTTAAGTTTTGTTTATATTAATCTCTTGTTTATGCTTTTCATTCCCTTTCCTTTACTTAGTTAACTTATATTTTATTTATGTTCTTATCTTGTTTATTTATATTTCTCTCTTTCATTATGTTCAGCTAAGTTTATTATGTCAAGGTGAAAATGTTACACTAATGGTGTAAGAATAAGTATAGTATAAACTCAACATAAACTTTAATGTTTGATACTAACATGTTTAGTATTTGTTATCTTGTTCACTTTTAATACTTTGCTTGTTAAATGGTTAATCTAAATTTATGTTGTATAACCCTTGGTACAACAAATACTTGGCACTTTCATAACCCAACCGTATGGTATAACCGACACCTATGCTATGAAAGGAACTTGATTTGTTGTTAACATAAGTTATAATCATTAATATCTGATAACATTTACAAGTATTAGTATTATTCGAATAAAATAACTAATGTAATCATGTTAACAATTTATAATCCGATTGGAACCTCCTTTGTGTGTGGTTTCCAGTTGAGTAATAAAAAGAGTTTATACTATACTTGTTTGAAATACCATTAGTGGATCCTCTAACTTTGACAATTATTTTATCCTTGTTTAATCCTTATATTAATATCAGATCTCAAAACTCTCTTCAACTCCTTTTCTGTTATTATCTATTTTTTTATTTGTAGTTTATACAGTTAACTTTCCTATGGTTCGACCCCGGTCTTGTTGGGTTATTTGTTACTTCGACACTCCTACACTTGAGAAAAGATATCAACTCTTTGATCGTGTCATAATAGATTATGAGTTGAATTCAAATATGCTTATAAATTCAACTCAATTCAACATATGATTTGATTCCAAACATATTGAAGTATCTATCAGTCAATTTTTTGCACACCAAGACTTACTTAAATGTTAACATGAAAAACTAACGTACCTACAAATCAAGCAAAGATCTTTTAGATATTAGGTTGTGCCTATAGTTGTGATTTAATTGTGATTGTATTTATAATTATAGAAAAAATATTTTGTTAAAAAAAAGTTATTAAATTAAATATATGTGGTAAATAATAAAGAGAAACATATTAGAAAAGCTTCAAAATATAATTATAGTTTTTCTAGTTTTTTTAACTTTTAGATTTTTAGATATGGAATTCAATTAGATTTCATGAATGCTTGGGATTATAAAACAAGTTTTCTTTTTAGAAAAAAAAATCAATTTTGAATTTGAATTCTCTCGGTTTTTTTTAATTATAAATCTAATAATTGATTTTAAATTTAATAATTTAAAAGACATAAAAAAATAAAAAATAAATTTGTTATTATACACCAAATGATATCTATATGATTTGAATTTAATAATTTAAATTTAAGAAACATGAAGATTTTTCTCTCTCTTTTTTTTTTTTTAAAAAAGGGAAGATCTCAATTGACTCCACAAACCATTATTTTAAAACTCGGATTGGCCCAGCGAATTGACTTAAGACTTAGCTGACCCGAGACATGAATTGGTCTTGATTTAAGAAAAAAATAAATAAAAAGAAAAACCCTAACTGACTCGTTAACTCGATCAACCCGAGTCTGACTCGGTTAAAACTCAACCATCAACCCATTACCATTTTTTTTGAAGTATTTTTTTTTATCAAAACAATGTTGTTTTGATTTTCAAGTTTACCTATTTTATTTGTGATTCGGGTTTTGTCTCAGATCGACCTTAGTCATGTTTTAAAACAGTACCACAAACTCATCTTCAAAACCAAATTAACATATACTAAAAGGGCTTGGATGTTCACTATAACAATGAATAGTGAAATGTCTAGCTCTTTTTCACTTTGGTCCTCAAAAGTTTTGAGGAGTTTTTATTAATTTTAGATTTTTTTTTTCAATTTCATCCTCTCAACATTGAATTTATTGGGTATTAAACTTTATAATTTGTTTTGATTTGGTTTTTATGAAGTTATCTCAGTTCATGATCCAAGTCATATGTTTTGCGAGTTAGTTATGTTGACTCAAATTATTTTCTTATCCTTTTTTTTTAATTGATTTTTTTTCTCAACTTCATCCTTTAACATTTTGTTGACCGGTAATTGAACTTCATAATTGTTTATTGATTTGTTTTCTAAGCAATTATCACAGTCTCATGACTCAAGTCACAAGTTTTGTGGGTTGAATAGGCTGACTTAGTTTTTTTTTTTTTTGTTATTTTTGAATTGAATATTTTTTTTTTAATTTCATCCTTCAATATTGGGTTGATTGAGAATTGGACTTTATGATTTTTTTTATTTACTTTCCATGGAGTTATCTCGATCTCCTGACTCGGGTTTAATAGGTTGACTCGGGTCATTTTTCTTCCTTCTCTTTATTTGATTTTTTTTTTCACTTCAATCCTTCAATATTAGATTGACTGGGAGTAGGACTTCATAATTGTTTTATTTATTTTCTATGGGGTTATCACGGTCTTATTACCTGGATCATGAGTTAGGCCGGTTAACTCAAGTTTTTTTTGTTTTTTTTAGTTGATTTTTTTTTTCAATTTCATCCTTCAATATCTGACTGATTGAGAATTAAACTTCATAATTTATTTTGATTTACGTACTATGAGTTTAACCTGGTTTCATAACCTGGGTCATAAGTTTGGTTGGTTGATTCAGATGGTTTTTTGTTTTATATTTTTAATTGATTTTTTTTATTTTATTTTTCAACATTGAGTTGATTGAGAATCAAACTTTATAGTTTATTTTGATTTGCTTTCTATAAGGTTATTTTAGTATCAAAACTCAATTCTGATAGTTTAACCTAGGTTGACTCAGCTTATTTTTTTAGTTCATATATATTTTCGATTTCATCCTTTAACATTGAATTGATTGAAAATTGAGTGTTTTCTTTCTTTTTATATAATTATCAGAGTCTCATGACACAGATAGTAGATATAACAAGTTTACCCAAGTTGATCAAAAATCGATCTAATATGTTGTTATTTTAATATTTTTAAAAAATAATATTTTAATTTTATTTTAACTAAACTATATTTTTTATGGTAAAAAAAATTGATTCAACCCACTTGTATCTAGTGTATAATAAAATATTTTTGGCTTTGCTCTCCCACCTAATATTTTTGGAGGTGTGCAATTTATTTTCTAAAGTTTTTATCCAATTTGTCAATCACTGTTGAATTCGATTGGCGTGTGGCCAAACATCCAGCTATCCTGGCGGGGTTGGCTGATGCTTCTGCCTTTGTCAGACGGCCATATTGTTTTTTTCTTTCTAAAACGTCCTCATACTTTGCGCTTTTTATATTTTTCATTTTTTTTTCTCTTCACTGATTTCAAAGTGATTCGGATCAGTTGTTGAATTAAAAAATAAGAGGAGAAAAGGGTTACAATATTGGGTTTTTTTTTTTTGAACCATATTAGCATAATAAACTTAAAAACTTAAAGGAAAGATGGTGTTTAAAACAAATCCTACGCAAATGTAAAACGCGATATAAACTAAATATTGTATTTTTAAAACATGGTATTTGGAGATTAAAGGTTCTAAATCATTATATTTAATTGATATCGCATTTTAAAATATAAATTTTATTTAAATATCATGATTGTAAAGCACGAAATGTAAAATTTTAATTGATTTTAAGGTTCACAAGTGCCACATCAATTAGATTTTGAAATGGCTTCATATTTTATTATATGAAAACCTACTTGTGAAGGAAGTAAGAGGTACGAGGTCAATCTAGTTGAATTGATTCTTTTTGCCTGGCTAGTTGATTTGGTAGGAGAAAAAAGTGTTTCTATGAGAATTTTTTTGTCAGGAGCAATCGTACAAATGCCATCAAGGTGTATATAAATATTCTATTTTAAAATTGTGATAATTATATAAATATTATATTTTATAAATACAATAAAATATTAAATATCTTATTTCTGAAGCGCAATATCTCTAAATTATATTATTTCACTATTTATTTATATTTTATATGCTAATTGGTCAATTTACCCTAAAACATTATATAAGTATAATTGTCGTTTAATAAGTATTTGAATTTTACCAAAAATGCTTTCAAATTCGTAAAATGCATTTAATATTTTTTACTTTTAAAATTTTTCAATTATATAAAAATAATGCAAACGATATAATTTAAAGGGTAGTAGTCTCAGGGCATCAATAATACTAGTATATTGACTCATGTTTTTTTAATGTAAAAAAAAATTAAAAGTAAAAGAAAAATTTTAAGCGCTTTGAGTTTGGCGGCCATGAGTATAAAGAATATTTTAATTGTCTTGCGTTTGACAGTAATATCAAACCCAACACGCACCAGCAACTTTTAAAATAAAAAATAGAAAAGACAACGTCCCCCATAGTTCTTTGAACATTTACAGTTTGGTTCACAGTGTAAAATACTCTATGTCTACAGTGTGGCTAAGCTAGACCCAACACCCCCGTGATCATCTGAACATTTACAGTGTGGTTCACAGTGTAAATACTCTATGTCTACAGTGTGGCCAAGCTAGACTCAACACCCCCATGATCCTCTGAACATCTATAGTGTTGTTCACAATACAAACACTTTATGCATACAGTACCAACACAATAATTTTCTCATGCATTTTAAAATATAGTATAATATGCTAGGAAAAAAAAGATATTAAATTTAATATATACACACACATTTAATTAAAAAAATAATTTCTCTTTTCTTGATTTTATTTGATCAACTGTTAATTTCAAAACTGACACCTTGGTGAAAAAATTAAGGTTATGTTTGGTATTGGGAATTAACTTTGTTTTTAATTTTTTGAAGTTTTAAATTATTTTTTTATTGTTGCAAGTGATAATATTAAAAATAAATTTTAAAAAATAAAAATATTATTTTAATAAAAAATATTTTAAAATGTAACTCCTACCTCACTGTTATCTTAAACAGCTCAAGACAGAGACGAAGAAACTAGGGAATGCCGCCTCCTCGCATCACAAGTGAGCCCTTCTGTTTTAGCCAGTAGTTTCTGCTGAAAATTCACACCAAAGAACATTCTCTTGGTTATGAAAGCTTTTTTTTTTTTTTTTAGGCTGAATGAATGTCTTATCGATTTTGGATGGTTTTAATACAATATATCGAAACAATCTAAAAAAAATATCTAAATGAGTAAAAACTATCAATCTTTTTTTTAAAAAAAAAAAAACTAGTATTAGCAATTCCTAGCAAATAAACCCTGTTGTGTTACTTTGAGAGAGAAGGCACGGTGACTGCTTCCTGAAGTCAAATTCCACTGTGTTCCGGCAAGGGGAATTTATTCTGCAAAGCTTGAGGTAAATCCAACTGCGTGAGCATGCATGGTTAATCAATATCTACAAGTTTCAAGATTCAGAAGAGAGTCGAATTGAGCTTAAAGCATCTGAAATCATTTTGTGGGATTTTCTTTAAAGACTCTATTTACTCTCTTGGTTTCTGTTTGTAGATGACGACAGAAGACGCCATGTACAGCTCAAATATTTCTGTTTTTCTTTTTCTTTTTTTGGCTTACATGTTTTTCTCTGAGCAATACATCGGTTGTCAAATCAAACATCCACTCCAATATGCTTCGAACTTGGAAGCTTTTAGTACGGACAATCAATGCATCTATCTCCTTGTTCAGTTTATCATCATTAGTAACAAGCCTACCAGACCGTGTATCAAGGTTTGTGGGGCCCAGGGTTGAACTCCATGGTTCTCTGCAGAGGATAGGCTGCTCTCTTGTATTATTATGGTGGAAAGTTCACACCTCGTTTAGCATCCGATGACCTCACCAACACATGATGAAGACAGGAATCTACTTCGTGTTAGGAAACATTGTTTAGATGCCCACTTTGAATGCAACAGAGATGAGGACTGCTAGCAATTCTGGAACTACACGCCCCACTCTACTTTGCATGAAGCGCATCTGAACAGCACAAATTCCAGCAAGGCAATGTGGGAGGCAACTGGGGAAACGAAGAAGAAAGATTACTTTAAAAGAAAAAGGAAATGAGAGCACAAAACAAACTCTTTCAGGGCACTGAAGTCGGAAAATTGTATGCAGGTGAGTGATACGGGGAACCACATATGGAAAACCACCAAAGGGTAGCCGACTGCTGACATAAAGGGAGCGAGCAATTCACTGAAGGTTTCATATTGTATTATTCCATGTGGAAAATTTATCCTGTATGCTATGGTGATGTTCAGAGTAAAATCCCATGAGTAGGATTTTGAAGTGTTATAACCTGGTGTTCCGTGACTTAACATTACGAACAAATATTTAAATATTTAAGATCTGTTTATTTGTTAGAAAATAATTTTTTTTAGAAAATAAATTCTGAAAAAATAAATTACTTTTCAATGTTTGACAGTGTAATGAAAAATAAATTGAAAAATATTTTTCTATATTTGGTTACATTATAACTTGATATTCTGTACCTTCCCATTACAGTAAACTATTAACTGAACTCTTAAGGGAACATTTAAATCTAGTTAAGAGTTCCCCAGGTGAACAGTAGGCCGAAAAATACATAATCAAGTGCTAAAGCAGACGTTTAACGCCTTTTTCTAATTCTACGACAGTTCAAATTTCTGATTCAAACTGTTTCACTAGAGGATACGAAATCGTGTACCTTCTATTCTATAGGTAATTCAAGAGTGCATCAGCTGAAGAATTCTTCAACCGACAGCTCTGTCCCAAGTGAACATCCCCAAAAAGATATCTGCGCTCACCATTAATCAAATAGAAAAGAAATAATTTTAAAAAATAAATATAGATCAGAATAGTTATCAGAAACAAGATTTGTAGAGAATGAAAAAAACCTATATTCACAGTACTCAGGCCACGAACATCGAGCTTTCCCATAGTCCCAGTAACAATCTTCATCTCTTAAAGGTCCACGCTTAGCTATTATAAAAAACACATCAGTGAACATATTCAACATAAGCCTTGAAAAAAGAGAGAACATGCAAGTCAAGATTCACCTTTGGTAACAAATTTTGATTTTGCACCGGGATGGATATCGTGCCACATCTGAAGCCACAACTCTCTCATTAGAGCTGGGGATCTAACAATGTTCCTGTGACTTGCTACATGGAGAGATGGCTTCAATTAAATTTGATCTATAAGAAACCAAATTTGTCTAATGCTCTAATTACACGAGATAAAAACATAATTTCAGTGCAAGGCAACCGAAATTTGCAGCCTAAACATCAACTTCTCAGCAAATAAAGTTGCAAAAGAGAGAGAATTCCTTCTTGCTGTTGCATCACTTAAAATACCTCCATTATGGGACTTCCAGGATTTTTGTAAAAGCAAGATTCCGGGGGGGGGGGGGGGGGGGGGCAAAAAAAAAATAAAGAAATAAATTTATTTAATT